>Ga0325411_1000001_pt1 | contig 302254 bp, 179 predicted proteins | sample PopdelMetagenome_13_FD_206181 | JGI IMG/M metagenome (GOLD analysis project Ga0325411, IMG submission 206181) | Populus deltoides microbial communities from Bellville, Georgia, United States - Xylem-PdIQD-R4 | ecosystem: Host-associated > Plants > Phyllosphere > Stem > Wood/Secondary xylem... | reverse complement strand
AAATTGATTTTGTGAAGAACCCTACCTGACTTATCACTCTTCAATCACAAAGAGTGTGGCGTCGAAATCCTAGATTGATCTTTGTGGCGTCCAGATCGACTTATCAAAGTATCATTCTAGTCTATCCTCCATCTTATTTACCTTAAAATTACTATAATCCAGCTTAAACACCAAAAGAAAGACAACACAACCAGACCCATCCTTCATCCATTTTTGTCAGATTCATTGTTGCTGATTTTCGAATCATTCTCGGCACATCAAGGCAAGTCAAAGATAAAGGAAGGAGAATGCCTATCAAGTCTATAAAGAGCAAAAGAAATTTCAATCAAAGAAAGGCACAACAAAAGTCAATACCAGAAAAAAGACTAAGCTATAAACGTGACTTTTGGTATCCATTATAAAGTCTCTGATGTTATCAGATGATTGAGGTTGGTTATTCATCAAGGAAAGGTGGATTTGCATTATGACTTATGTTAAGAGAAGTCTGATCTTTGAGGTTAACAAGGTTATATGTCGTTTCCTCTACAAAGACAACAATAGAAAAAGAGTTGATGAATAATTGATATTGATCCTGGGTCTTTAAAATCCTCAAACACATTTTGAGCCTGTGAAATTCCTTTCTTTCATAGCTATGAACCATAGCCTGCATTACGTGCTTTTAAAAGCCCTTTTTAATCAAGCAAACAATTTGAACCGATAAATGACGCTCTTAAAACTTGAAGAGCTTTTCCATAAGGGTCGTGACTTCATGAATTAAGCTATTGGTTATTATGCATGATGATAAAATAAATGCTAAGAAGAGAAACAACCTTTCTTGATAAAGCCTGAGTTTTGACTTGAGCATCTTGTTTTTTAAAATTCAGAAAAAAGGTCACCTCATCACAAACCCTCAAAAGATATACCCAAAATCAGAGTCTAAAATGGATTCAAGGAACCAAAAAAAAGAAAGAAAGAAGAAGCCATTTTAGTCTTACAACGGGTCAATTTCTGTTTTCAAAATACATGCCAATCAAAGGACTGTATAGTTCGAATAATGTATGTTGGGTTTTTGATCAAAAAGCTTGATTTTCAAAAGGTCTTTTCAAAAAGAACATCTCTGATTTCATTTCAACAAACTAGAATTTGAATAGACATGACCTTTAAAGTATGAGATTTGATTCCAGAACAAGAAAGATTGTCGAACAAGAAAGAACATTGATTAAGTGTGCGAAATCCTCGACAGAAATGACATCAACTCTTCTCAACACTCCTTAAAAAGTTGAGCCACCTGGGGGTAATATAGTAGACCGTTAAAAGAAATAACAAGCAGTATTCAGCTTAGCTAGGGTGGCAAAGAAAGATGATTAAATGAAGAATCGGTGAACGGAGGACAATGTGGCTCAAAGAAAGATAATAAATGAATAAGCACATTCATATCACACTAGGGGCAATATTATTCAAAGACAGTCAAGATCTAGTGAACTCTAGCAACAAATGAGAGTGCTGCTACACTTGAAGGACATCTTTATCTGGGTTTAACCTCTTAAACATGGTTATCGACCGATGTGGACACACGACTGAATGTAAATGAATGTTGAAAAGATGCACACCATTAAGACTAACTGTGAGACCATCTGTTTTGAAGATCAAAGGTGCACTTTATCGCATGAATATGGGTGATAAAATGAACATCATTGATGATGCCAATACATTTCTTTTCAAGATCTGATTTGACGAGCTAAGAAGAACCATGAAGAAGAACAATAAGCTTACAACGATGAGCCTTTTACTGCAAAGTATAAGATCCATGTCTGGATGACTTGGCAGTTCCATGAAGAATGGTGACCATATATACTTGAATGGTATGTTTCAACGAAGGCAAGTTCATGACTGATTGACAATCTTGATGAATGCTGGTAGGATTCACATAGTTAATCAAAGAACGATTCTCGAGAGAATCCAGGAGATGAATGATTTGTTAAGCTCCTTCATGATGAATTAAGCAACACCGCACTTGGGGGGCATTGTCAAGCTTGATAAAGAGTGAAACCAGTAATCATCAAAGACAACCTAGGATAGACGCTGCATTTATAGTGGAGTGGATGACTAACACATGAACGGGCCAGTACATGGGAAGAGTAAAGAAGGCTTTGGTTAGCAAACAAAGGCACCCTATGACGATGGAACATCAAAGAGGGGGGACCTATATTTCAAATCAGGTAAGGATGCATGCATTGCACACATATTTTTATTTGTTACAGGAAAATCCTCAAAAAAAAATTCCAGCAAGATTGAAAAAAAAAACAAAAGAAAAGGAAAAAAGAGAGAAAAAAGAATCATTGAACTGATAATAAAAGAGAATCATTGTTGTGACCCTGGAATGGAAAGAAAAATGAGAAGAACCCTACCATTAGGAAATTTTTGAAAAAAAAAAAAGAAGACCAATGTGAGTATAAGGGACACAGATTTTGCCAATTCAAACCTTGCCAACAGGAAGAACACATATTTTAGTTCTAAATTACCAGATGGGATCTTAGGTAAACCCAATCAAAAGGGCAAGTCGCCTTTGAAAATAGACTAAAGTGAGTATATGTGGGCAGGTCGCTCTTGAAAATAGACCAGTGTGAGTGTGTGGGACAGTCGCCCTTGAAAAAGACTAGGATGAACATTTGTGGATAGGTCGCCCGTGAAAATAGACCAATGTGAGTGTGAGGGCAAGTCGCCCATGAAAATAGACCGTGTGAGTGTGTGGGGTGGTCGCCCCTGAAAATAGACCACGATGAATATTTGTGGGCAGGTCGCCCTTGAAAATAGACTAGTGTGAGGGTGTGGGTTGGTCGCCCCTGAAAATAGACCAGGATGAGTGTGTGGGCCGGTCGCCCTTAAAAATAGACCAAGATGAACATGTGTGGGCAGGTCGCCCCTGAAAATAGACTAGTGTGAGTGTGTGGGTCGGTCGCCCCTGAAAATAGACCAGGATGAACATGTGTGGGCAGGCCGCCCTTGAAAATAGACCAGTGTGAGTGTGTGGGTCGGTCGCCCCTAAAAATAGACCATGATGAATATGTGTGGGCAGGTCGCCTATGAAAATAGACCAGTGTGAGTGTGTGGGCTGGTCGCCCCTGAAAATAGACCAATGTGAATGCGTGGGCAGGTCGCCCGTGAAAATAGACTAGTGAGTGTGTGGGTAGGTCGCCCGTGAAAGGAGACCAATTTTCTTCAAAAGGGGTAGGTCACCCAAGATAATAAGATCATTTTCTTTTTCTTTTTCTTTACAAGCTTACTATGCAAGACATTGATGATGTTTTTGCTTCGTAAGCATTGTAAAGAGAGGGCATCTGTTGCTACCTAATTTTTTACTCATGTTTTGATAAAATTTTCAAAAAATCAAAAAAATAACGAAAAACAACAAAAATCCAAAAAATATGTTTTTTTAATATATTTGCATTGTTTTTAGCATTTTTAGCATCATCTCAAAAGAATTTAAATTTTCAAAGATCTTGGAAACGCGTTTGACTTATAACGCATTATTTTTAAAATCACCGATTTTCCTCATTTGAGTCGATGTTGATAGAAAAAATCCAAAAAAATAAGAAAAATCAAATCTATAAAAAAAAAGTTGAGGGGCCAAGTTGGAAACCTAGTAGTATTTTTACCTATAAATACTGGTCTCCACAACACACATAAAGGGGGGCAATTTTGCATATTTGGGAGGCAACACAAACAAAACCTTAAGCCTAAGCCTAAGCCTAAAACTCCATCTTCTCCAAGCCGCCGCTCCTTCCCTTGGAAAAGAAAACCCTCACTGCAGCACCCATCCACACGGTTCCCACATCTTCTTCTTCTTTTCCAGCCAACAACACAGAGCCCCTCCCTTTTGATTTTCCTCTCCCTTCAGCCGGACAAGCCTTCGATCCCAGCCAAAAGAGCAGCCGATCTGCACTGCCCCCCCCCCATTTCCTTGACCTCTGCATTTCTTCCCCTTGAACCAAGAGACCCGACCTTTCCCTTCTCAACTATTCTCCCTCTCAGCTGCTCCTCTCTCAGCCACCACAGCATCGCCGAGAGCACCGCCTTCCAGCCCGCAGTTGACAGATCTTCTGTAACATCTCCCATTTCTGGGATAAAACAACAATCTCATGTCAATAAAAAAAAAAGAGTAGTTAATTTTTTTTTTGTATATACGTATTCATGGTCTTCGTATTAACATCTACTGGAATTTCGACGGAGTCCCCCCTATACCGGAAGGTCCCAAGTTACCGACATGTAACCTATTTACACTTCTAACAGTTCGCATCTCATAACTTAATTCCCGACCCAATCATCCTGGGTTTCAATTCCACAATTATACTCACACCTATCAACCATAATATTTATGATATGCATTATATAACAAAAATATCATTATGGATGGATAATTTAAATAAATATAGATACATAGACATGAAATATGGATATATAAACTACAGCGTTAAATTCATCCAATCAAGTTTAAACATTTATTATACAAATTAAGTTATACAAACATTTTCATGTTTACAAAATACAAGGGTATACTCCCTAGAACCTAGATTTCAAAAAGGGAACATAAGCTAGGATCTACTCCTGTCGTGCATGCGATGATCCTGAAACAAAATACATATTATTGCAAGGTGAATATCACAATAAATATAACAATATGAATATCTAATAATTTCAACAGGGTAACATGCATTCATATTTCATTTACTTCTCCCTTCCAGTTTTTTTATTAAAATCTCTTCCTTATTCAAACTATTAATAACCGTTCCCTCTGCCACTATCAACCTTCATTCCAGACCTTATAAGATCAACGTGATTACTTTTGCTTATCACATTACCGATACCAATTTCACTGGTATCGTCATCACCACCCCATAGGAGTCGATGTAAGGCGATCCCTTTACCAAGGATCCTAACAGACACTAAATGTATGTTGGCCAATACATGGTGATCCCCTTACCCGGGATCCTAACATACACTGAATGTATATTAGCCAATACGTGGAGATCCCTTTACCCGGGATCCTAACATACACTAAATGTATGCTAGTTCGTGGAGATCCCTTTACCCGGGATCGTAACATACACTAAATGTATGCTAGTCCATTCGTGGCGATCCCCTTACCCGGGATCCTAACATACACTAAATGTATGCTAGACAATACATGGTGATCCCCTTACCCGGGATCCTAACATACACTCAATGTATGCTAGTTTATTCCTCAAATCACACTTCTCATATTTTCTTTGTCAGTGATAATTTCATCACTTGGCAATTCACATAACAACTTTTCACCTTGAATACACATACATTCAGTAATTCACATTTCACATCAATAATATATTAAATCATGGAATTTAACTAGAAAGCAAAGGTGTGAATCACCTACCTGCAATAGAATCTCTACTCGTGCTCCCCTATTGCTGCTATTGCACCACGCCTATGGTCCCTCCTGCAAATCACAGGTTTATCTCATAAATTTTCCTCACTCAAGGATATGTTTTATAATAACCATATCAACAACCAATAAGGCTTTCTTTCAGTCATTTTTTAGTACTTTATGTTTTTATCATTTCACTCATTATTACTGTCGTTCTTTGTCCAATCCTAGTTATCATTCCTTTCTTTATATTTGGACTATCACTGTCCAACTGTTACTGCCTCGTTTTTGAACTGTTACTGTCTAACCTCTTCTCAGATTTTTAACTATATCTGGAGTTATAGAACTTCGATTCAAGTACAATTTGTGGCGTTGGAAAGGTAAGACATGAGGCTACAAGTTTTATGTTTTGAGAATAACCCAGTTCTGCTTCTAAGATAGTCAAAATCGCTCATCAACAAACACTTGGACTGTTACTGTCCATTTTTGAACTGTTACTGTCTAACCTCTCCTCAGATTTCTAACTATATCTAGAGCTATAGAACTCCGATTCAAGCAAAATTTGTGGCGTTGGAAAGGTAAGACATGAGGCTACAAGTTTTATGTTTTGAAAAGAACCCAGTTCTACCTCTAAAATAGTCAAAATCACTCATCAACAAACACTTGGACTATTACTGTCCAACTGTTACTGTCCATTTTTGAACTATTACTGTCTGACCTCTACTCAGATTTTTAACTATATCTGGAGTTATAGAACTCCAATTCAAGCAACATTTATGGTGTTGGAAAGGTTAGACATGAGGCTACAAGTTCTATGTTTTGAGAAGAACCCAGTTCTTCCTCTAAGATAGTCAAAATGACTCATCAACAAACACTTGGACTGTTATTGTCCAACTGTTATTGTCCATTTTTGAACTGTTACTGTCTGACCTCTCCTCAGATTTTTAACTATATCTGGAGTTATAGAACTCCGATTCAAGAAAAATTTATGGCGTTGGAAAGGTAAGACATGAGGCTACAAGTTTTATATTTGAGAAGAACCCAGTTCTTCCTCTAAGATAGTCAAAATCGCTCATCAACAAACACTTGGACTGTTACTGTCCAACTGTTACTGTTCATTTTTGAACTGTTACTGTCTGCCCTCTCCTCAGATTTTTAACTATATCTGGAGTTATAGAACTCCGATTCAAGCGAAATATGTGGCGTTGGAAAGGTAAGACATAAGGATACAAGTTCTATGTGTTTAGAAGAACCCATTTCTTCCTCTAAGATAGTCAAAATCGCTCATCAACAAACACTTGGACTGTTACTGTCCACCTGTTACTGTCCATTTTTAAACTATTACTGTCTGACCTCTCCTCATATTTTTAACTATATCTGGAGTTATAGAACTTCGATTCAAGTGAAATTTATGGCATTGGAAAGGTAAGACATGAGGCTACAAGTTCTATGTTTTGAGAAGAACCCATTTCTATCTCTAAGATAGTCAAAATTGCTCATCAATGAACCAGACCTGCTACCCTATAGGGTCTGTCATGACCCAGTCTCGGTTGGTGACCCATAACTGGAGTTCTATGACTCCAAATTGAGCAAGACCATTTTTATTAGTTAGTAAACATCCAAAACTACAATTTCTGTGAAGGAACTTGATCCTAATTCCTTCATTCTCCTACCCAAAATCTCCTTGAAGGTCAAGAGACGAAACTGTCCAGATTCATCAACCTTTCCATTTACACACAACACATGAAGTTCTTTACTTTAACAACTCATACTTTTTCCTCAATTCAAGTCTAAGAACTCAATATATAAATTAACATCCAGGCATCAATTCATAATCGACTACAAATGACTCATAAGACTAGGTTTAGAATATCTTACCTGGTGTGAATCAAGGCTTCGATCCCTCCTTTTCTTTCTAATGACAGCCGACCCTCCCCTCTTCTCTTCTTGTTCAATTTTTCTTGTTAATCCTTTTCCCACCAGGGTTTATTTTACCTATAACCCTCAATCTGGGATGGGTTCTTGAAATTTTGGTGTTTCTCTCTTGATTTGTAAAAATAGATATAAAAACTCCCTCTTTTCTTTCTTTACATAGCTGCAGATCTGTTTTTGGTGAGAATAGAAGTATTTATGCTCTATAATTATTCTTATTTGCATTTAGGCCCCATTTTCTTTAAGTGTATTCGTTTTTGGCCCCACTTCTTTTTAGTTTAGTTTATTTTCTTTAATTTAATCCAGCCTTGGTTTTTCTCGGGATTTACAATTTCTATCTTGTACTAAAACTTTGAATTCCCAAAAAATCTTTGTGAACATGTGAGTTCATGCATAGTTTTCAATGAAAAGGGAAACACACCAATTGATTCTTGATGCGGTGGTTACGTGAGTAAAGGTTGTGCTCAGTGTGTTATGAAACAACAATAAAAATGAAGGCACGTTATAAACACGGGAAAAATACATGAACTTATTAACAAGAAAGTCTCATTTTACAGAGAAAGTCTTATGATATTATGAGACAAATTACCAACAAGACTGAAACAGGGTGAAACAAAATAAAAAAGCTTTGCAGACATGATCAAGAGGTAGTCATTTTTGGACAAAACAAGAACAGGCTCCATTCTATAACTCTGGTGCAATTCCCCTTCGGTTAGCCACCCCACAAAAGCTTTTGCAAAAATATTAGATTATGTTGAATATCCGACCATGTTCACTCATTCTTTCTTCAGGTTGACCTATTGTCAGAGTCTTATTAAAGGTGACGGGTCGATTAGAAGGACCTTCACCAGAAGTATTTCCCAGTGTTTGCTTGAGTAAGCTAGTGAGGTGAGCCACACTTGTCTTCAGAGACTCCAACTCCTCTTAAAAATAGGCGTCACAGTGAGCGCGCTCTTCATCTTCCATAATTCTCGCTCGGAGTCGGGTGTTGTAGACTTTTTGGAGACCTATATTTCTACCTGATGCATGTATATATACTATTTACAATGAATGGATGTAAATGTATGTACATGCTTATTGGATTTGGATGGCTATTTAGGGAGCTTATACTTTAAGGATAGGTTTTGCGCCATTACATGATAGGTAGGCTTTCTACCTGGCCTCAAAAGGGTCTCTTGTTGTCGTAATGATCACCCATGCCCCCTTACTCCGTCATGATAAGGAATGCTGACTTACAAAAAACTATATTTGTATGATGCCATAATAAGGAAGGGAACCTAATTACTAATTCACGAAATGTCATTGTAAGAAGTATCGAGAACGAAAAAAAAATTCCATCGATTTCGGCTTTGAAAAATTCCTCATCGATAAGGAAATCCTTATCTTATGAGGTAAAAACCTAATCGTTTTAATATCTATAAAAGAATTACCTTTTTAATATCAAGAATACATTTTACATATAAATTTGTAATCCTAAATAATAAAAGAAAACAAAATATTTTTTGGGTATTTTTGAAATATTAGCCTAGTTCTTATGGCTTTAATAAACTGGTTATTAAAGCCAAAATGCATGTTAAAATATTTTTTGCAATTTTATTTGTTGTATGAAAATACAATATGATATTTTTTAATCTTTGAGAGACTTAGCCGTATGCAAGAAACAAGATGTTTTTTTTTCTACTTTTTTTGCAACATTTCGGAGAAAACCAGGTGTTTTAATATCGAATTTGTAGCTTTCTAATATAAAATACAAACCAATATTAATCAAAATTTAAAAATTCAGAAAAATACATGAGAAAATCATAAATTTTCAAAAGGGTTTTTTTGAATTTTTTATTTTTGATTTTTTTAAATAATATTATATGATATAATATTATATAATATCATATACCGGGTTTGGGCCTAGCCTAATCCAGTGGGTTAAGTCCTCCTTGGTTGGGCCCAAATTCAGCCTAAAGGAATCTGGGCGGAGACTGACCTAAAGAGTAGTTGGGCCAAGGCCGGACTCATAAGGAAGTTGGTCATGATTGGCCCTGAAGGAAGATAGGTCGCGTCCGGACCCAAAAGAAATTAGGTCCCGACTGGCCCAAATGCAAGCTGGGCCCGACTCGGACCCTTGAGGAAATGGGTCCTGACCGCCCCCAAAACAGACACTGGGTCGAGACTGAACTCAACTAAACTAGGCCGAGACGCGACCCAAATAAACTAGGTTGGGACTTGGCCTAAAAACAGACACAAGGCCAAGACTCGACCCATCTAAATTGGGCTGAGACTCATCCCAAAACAAAAACCCGTCTGGTACTCGACCCACATAAATAGGGCTGAGAATCAGCCCAAACGCAAAAGCTGGGCCAAGACTCGACCCAACTAAACTGGGCCGAGACTCGACCCAAACAAGAGCTAACTATTTGTGCTGCATGCAGAATGAATTTTTGTTCTGCATGCAGCGACCTCATCGCAAATGGTGAAGGAAAGGAACGGCCGGGGGGTGAGGTTGAAGAAGAAAACGAAGGTCTAGGGCTGACTTGACGGTGGTGCTGCTGTCATTGGCGATGTGGGTGGCGACTGGGAGCTGTTTGGCTGGTGGTTCTTCTTTCTTTCTCTATGTTTTCCTCCCCTTATACTCTTCGTCCTTCTCTTTTTCTCTTCTATTTTCTATCTTTTGTTTCATTCACTCTTTCTCTCTTCTTTGTTTCTGTTCTCTCTTTTTTCTTTCCCTCTTTGTTTTTTTCTTTGTTTCTTAGTTCGTCCTCTCGATCTCTATTTTTTTCAATTCTCTAGTTCTCAAACAATATCTCTCTCTCTTAAAACTTTCTTTTCCCCGTGTCATCCCCTTTAATTCATCGCTGCAGGGCATGGTGCCTTTTCTTCTCTTCATCATAGTGATAGGGTAAGGGGACTTAAGTTGCATTAATGGTGGTAGGGTATGGGATGTGGCTTGTGTCAGGGTTTGGCCAAGTTGGGGGGGGGGAGCAGGAAAAAAGGATTGAAAAATATCCTTCTCCCCTGCCTCTGCACACGCAAGGGAAGAAGGAGAATAGTGCCGTTAAAAATGACATTGTTTAAGTTTTTTTTTTTAAAGAAAAGAAAATGAATTTGGAAATAACCCAAACATGGGTTATGACAATCGATAATGATCTTCCCAGATTGGGAAGAAGTGGCACAATGATGTGCTCCTGATGAAATTTAGGATGTTTATGAAATGAAAAATAATGGGTGATCCCCAGAAGAATAAATAGGGACTTAATTATAAAAGACAAATTAATAATTCAAAAATTCATTGTTGTGCATGGATTAGTATATGATTAAATATATAGGCATGTATTGTGTAAATTTCCCTTTTTCTATTTTATTGTATTGTTATTTTATTTATTCTAAAACGTATAAATCCCAGGACCTTTTCACTCATGTTAGGAGTAGTATTTAGGTCCCTTAGTTTTCTTTTGCATGATTTAGGAATGTAAGAATTACCTACGTAATTTGTTAATAAGTAACCATGTAACTCGGAACGTAATAGTGTCATCCTTGTAATTTTGTGTTTGGAATACTGGATTGTATTATTTTGTATTTGGAATTCAAATGTTTGTATGCTTCTCTTATTTGTTAAATTATGTATGTTAAATGTGAAAGAAATTGAGTAGATAAAATGTCATATTTACATCCTTGAATATATTGTTGAGTTGGACTTGTTATGATTGCGATATGATTGAGATGTGAGCATAATATGTGTACAGGATGATAGTTGATAACTTGGAACCTCCCGGTATAGGGGAGATTCTGCTAAAATTTTGGTGGAAATTTCTGTAAACCTTAAATAATGAAAAAGAAATTACCCACAAATTCAGTCAATTGTGTTGTTTGATCTTAAAAATGGGAATGTTATAATTAATTATGTTGTTTGATCCCGGAAATGGGAATGTTACAATTTGGTATCAGAGCCTCTGGTTGAAATTTCAGGGACTGAAGTAATGATGTGGTTTTCAAAAATATATTGCATGATGATTCGTACACGACAAGGAGCAGTGGCAGACTCATCTCCCGTGAGGAGATAGTATGACTCATTGGAGGGTAACAAAGCTGAAGGAGATCCACTGATGGACACTGCCTCTCACCTACCTGCAACGTTAGCCCATTCTGAGAAAGGAGAATCAGGGAGGCAGTAGGATGACCCCGCACCCCATCGGACAGAAGTGTTGTTGCCCAGAGCAACATGGGGTCAGGGACCAAAAGATAGGCCTCCACTAGCTGTACCGACAGCCACACCAAATCCACATTCGAACCTTGCATTTCTAGAGCAACTAGTCAAGGCAGTAGCAGTAGGGATGGTTGCAGGCACGTCCAATCCCGCCCCTCGGGTAGAGAGAGTTATTACCCTAATTCAATGGGTGAAGGGTATGCAGGAAATGGGTTGTACAACCTATTCGGGGGAAGACGTTGAAGTAGTAAGACATTTGTTGAGAAAGGTAGAAAGGGTTATAGATCAGATACAAATGCCAGAGGAAACCCGGGTAGACTGTGTGACCCAGTTGTTGACAGAGAGTTCCCACTCCTGGTGGGAAACTATGAGAGAAAGGAGACCAGGAGAAGGGTTGAGTTGGAGAGATTTTCAAGAGGAATTTGAAGAATGGTATTACTCTTGGCAACACAGAAAAGAAAAAGAGCAAGATTTCCTCGACCTAAAGTAGGGCGAGATGACAGTTCTGGAATACGAGATGAGGTTCTAGGACTTATCTATCTTTGCCACCACCTACCTCCCTACCGAGCATCATAAAGTAGAATGATTTCAGGATGGGCTTAGACAAAAGCTAAAGATAATATTAATAGCTATGCAGTTTCAGCCCGTCTGGGATCTAGTACGGGTTGCACAGGTATGGAAAGGGTGATGAATGATACTTTGAGGCCAGCCAGTGAACAAAGTCAAATGACAGGGTTTAGGAGAAAGGACTATACCTTCGCCAAAGAGAGCTCCATATCCGAAGAAGGGTAAAGGTAGTTATTCTTCGGGCAACTCCAGAAGGGAGAGGGAAGTTTTGTTCATAGAGGGAGTTCAGGGGGAGCTAGACGGGCCATACCGGGGGTCAGACTCGACAAAGAGCCAGTACTACAGGAGGACCCGCAGAATAGAAGGGACCCACCTAACCGTTGTGTGAGGTGTAATCAGAAACACCCTGGGGACTGTTTTGCAACGCTGAGAAGATGTTATATTTGCAGATGTGAGGGGCACTGATGGAGGGACTACCAATACTTGGGGAGAAGCTGCTTCCACTACGGGGATACAAGTCATAGAAAGAGGGAATGTCCGTGTAGGGCCACTAAAGGGGTATAGAGGTAGGGGGTTACCACCATAGTCATCAGACCCGACCTGGTAGTTGACCTGGTAAAATGACTGGGTCACGGGTTTTATGGGTTGACTCGGGTCAACCCGGGTCAAGAACAAAAATACACATTAATATGGTTCTTTTGACATAAAATATCACATTAATATAAATGCTAGCATAATTAACAAGAAAATATCACATTAATATATGTACCAGCATAATTAATTAGCATCAATAGATTAGAAAGGTGCATTTATCTTCAAATAAACAAACATTTAACATAATTTAAAGATAAGGATAATAAAATAACAAGTTGTTCTAGAGATATATAATTTAACATAATAGATATAAGGTGACAACATTCAAACTCTAGTTTGCATTAAAATCCATAAATCAATATTTTAACTTCATTTTGCATTAGAATCCATAAATCAGTATCATGATGGACAGCAGTCAAGGATAAATAGATTTAAGTGCCAGCAGGAATGTCCAGGGTCCCAAGCTTAACCTTTTTAGATGCTTGTCTCATCAACATAGTAGCTGGAGGGTAGAGCCGAAGAGTTTCATTGAGTATCAAGTTAACCTGCAAGATAAGGAACCGGGATATTAACAAAAAGAAATTTAGAATTATTATGATGTAGAAGAGCAAAACTGCACCCTTTTAAAATTCTTACAACTCTGTCAGGCTAGTATTCTAAGCTTACAATCTAGAGATCGTTTAAATTCTCTGCCATTGGAAGATCATTCCCTCCACAAACAGAAAACACTTCTTCCCTTGCTTTGTTTTGCCATTCTTGATGTAATGCTAAGAGGATAAGCGACCAAGTCAAAAGATTGGCAGTAGTTTCCTTTCCTGCGAAATAGAAGGTCTTGCATTCATCTATAATCTCCTCTACCCCTAACGTATCTTCCTTCCCTTTGTTAGGGATTTCGGCTCCCCTGCGCGGACCTGTGATTTTCTGATAATTGCCTATTGGAGACTAAGCATACTGACACACAATATTTATCGTGGTTCGGCAAATCGCCTACATCCACGTGAGAGGTATATATTATTAGAGATAGAGAAAGGATACAATACACATATATGGAGGAGGAGGATCATATTCATTCTACTCAACTCCTAGCTCTCATTGCTGCACTTGCAGCTGCTGCAATGGCAGCAGCCATTGCAGCCACTCTCTTCTTCTCTTCTCTCTTATTCTCCTCACAATCTCTCTCATTTTGCTGCTCTCTCTCGGTGCCTATTTATAGGCTTCAATGGCAGCTCCTCTTGCTTATTTGTCAACAATGGTGGCCACCAAATCCAGCTCATCTTCAATAATGGTGGCTGCACCAGCAACCCTCTTTGACAATGGCAGCCATCCGCTTCTAGAAGATAGGCTGCAGATGCTGCCATATAAGTGGCAATTTCCCAACAATCACCCTCTTTGCCATTTATGTGGGCAATTGTCCTCTTGCTTCTTCAGCACATGCTTGCATTCTGCAACTCTTCTAAGCTTACCATTTCGAGAGCGTCTTTGGCCAAGTTTACAGGTACTTGCCAAACCTTTCAATCACCAGAGTCACCAAAGCACTCCTTTACTCACTCCAAAAGATCACTTCAACCAGATGGTTTGTCACATCTCATCTGAAGAGTGTTAATGCTTGTCTCTAGAACAACATTCCACTTCAAGCATATCAACCATGCTTGATCCGGAATGATTTATCAAGCCTCACATCAAGGCTTACGTCAGCATGCACAGTTGGCATGCCAAGGCAGCACCCAGTCAACTGACATGTCAGCACCGTGGGACCCACCTGCCACGTCATCAGCCACGAGCCGAGCCGATAGGAGCCGAGTCAAGTTTGAGCCAAGCCGCGAGCCGAGGGACAGGATCCAGTGTAGCTGATCCTAGGTGCAACCGGATCTGAGATTGAAATCTGGATCGTTCATCAGGCCATAATTGTTTTGATCAAATCTTAGCCATTTAAAATGTGATTTGGACGATTTCAGACTTGTTTCCAGCTAATTTGATCGTTCCAGATACAATGGTATGGTCTAATCATTGAGATTGAGACTGAAAGTGGTGGTGGTGAATTAAGAAAAGAGATTGTCAGATCAGGAGGCATCTGAAAGTCATCATGGTGGTTGATGGGGATGAAGAAGAAGAAGGTGCACATGTTTACCCAATTACATGTGTTGAACTACTAAATGGAGAGATTTTTTAGTTGCTGAATGAAGGCAAAATTGGGACACTCTGGACACCCGATCAAGTGGATGATTTGAGGTGGAGAGTGGAAATTGACGAAGACCAATCTTGATGAATCTAAGCATTGGTAGTCTCGCCAGATGTTAAGAAATCAGATATAAAACCAAGATACCCCAGATCACTTGTAAAGAAAAGCCGTAACAAAGCTAGCAAATGGTTGTATATACAGAAAGACAGTACGATGGGTAGATATGGCCTAAGAAGTTCTGTCTAGGAGATTGGGTTTTAAGCGGGACCAGTGTGACCCCTCCAATCTTTCCTGGGAACTTGCTTAGTGGAAGGATTATCCATACGGTACTATTTTTGTATATATAGCAGTTTGTAATAAAACAGTTGAAGACTAGCAAGACGACGACTAGATATGAGTGGACAGGTGTATGGATAGCCATTGAAATGACTATGATGAGTATGGGAACAAATGTAGGATTGACTTTCATGGATATTGCCCCTAGGCTAAAGATCAATGAGCTAGATAACATTTTCCTTGGACAATAAGTGGATGACTTGTGGAGCATTAAGACGCGACTGCTAGGAATGAGCAAAGGACATGCGCAGGTTCCGAGAACAAGTTGACTCTTGTCAAGGTGGTGAGCTCGGTAATGGCATTGTAATACTCAGAGTATGAAGATAGATATGGATCAACCTTTAATGGGTTACCCCATGGTTAAAGGTGGAAAGCTACTTGGACTCTTACGACTAAGAGTGAGAGACTCATAGAGAAGTAAGGCGTGGTTTCTAGGGTGGAACAGAGGACAAACGCAACTCCGAGATGAGTAGATTCTTGGAAGAGTAGTGAACTCGTGATCACATTGAAATACTCAGATAATGACTAACGCACTCGGAAATAGACATTTCCATTTGAGGGGGTGTTGTAAGCCTTGATGTGAGGCTTGATAAATCATTTCGGACCAAGCATGGTTGATATGCTTGAAGGGGAGTGTCGTTTCGGAGACAAGCATTAACACTCTTCATATGAGATATGACAAACCATCTGGTTGAAGTGATCATTTAGAGTGAACAAAGGGGTGCTTTGGTGACTCTAGTGATTGAAAGGTTTGGAAAGTACCTGTAAACTTGGCCAAAGACACTCTTGGAATGGTAAGCTTAGAAGAGCTGCATAATGCAAGCATGTGCTGAAGAAGCAAAGGACAATTGCCCATATAAATTGCAAAGAGGGTGATTGTTGGGATATTGCTACTTATGTGGTAGCATCTGCAGCCTATCTTCTAGAAGAGGATGACTGTCATTGTCAAAGAGTTAAAGAGGGCTGCTGGTGCAGCCACCATTGTTGAAGATGAGCTAGAGTTGGTAGCCATCATTATTGACAAATAAGTAAGAGGAGCTGCCATTAAAGCCTATAAATAGGCACCGAGAGAGAGCAGCAAAATGAGAAAGATTATGAGGAGAATAAAAGAGAAGAGAAGAAGAGAGTGGCTGCAATGGCTGCTCCCATTGCAGCAGCTGCAAGTGCAGTAATGAGAGCTAGGAGTTGAATAGAGTGGATGTGATCCTCCTCCTCCATGTATGTGTATTGTATCATTTCTCTATCTCTAATAACATGTACCTCTCCCGTGAATGTAGATAATTTACTGAATCACGTTAAATATTGTATGTCAGTGTGCTTAGCCTCCAATAGACAACTATCAGAACATCACCGGTCTGCTAGGGGGAGCAGAATCCCTAACACCCTTTCGGATTTTTATATGAAGACATGAGTGAACTAAGTAGATTCCTTGAATTTTCTCTTGCTCTGCTGTTATTCTTGGTCAGCATTCTTATCGCTTTACGAGTTTCATTCTCTGGTCTCCTCTCTCTGTTCTTCTTGGTAGGCACGAACCTGGACATATAATAAAACAAACCTTTCATTCTGGTTTCTTTTAGTAGTATTATAATTTGTGGCCAAATGAAAGGATAGTAATCACCTGAACCCTGGAATGTAGACACTTTTCAGAGCTTGAGAAACTAAATGCATTTGTTGTTCCTGTAATGTAAATATGCGCTTCCCTTCTTCATAACTGCTTCCAAAAGCAGTTCTGGATAATATCTGCTGAGAGGTCATGAAGTTCTTTATGCACATCCATCTCAAACTCATCTCTCCCTCCTCTTATTCCCTCCCATTTCTCTAGCATCTTGGCAATGCTTCCCACAATTTCTGGAACCCAACCCTGTCAAATAGATTTTGGTGTCAGCAGTTTGATGAAATTTGGATCAAATTTGCAAAGATTATGAGGAACCATAAGGACTGCAAAAGGTTTTACATGCTTGGATGAGTGTGATTCTGAACCTCTAATGGTTAGGAACTCTATTCCTAACTCTTAAGGGGTTGGCTTAAGAGGTATATTTCCACCCTGAACTAGTTGAGTAGAATACTTAGGATTAGCATTGCGAGAGATTTATTTAAAAGACTGATACAAGGAGTGTGTTTTTATGATCATCCCAAGTTACTTCTTCGATGTTTCATTCGGTCACGTGGACCTAACAAGACCAGTAGAGAACCCAGAGTTTTTGAGCTCAAAGTGTAAAAAATACTCGCAAACATGTCTACAATGATAATGAGCCTAATAGAAGAATTGATGAGTTTACAAGCTTACCTTAACCCGCTCCATGTTAAAAGCTTGGTTTGTGATCCTTCTATGTAGAGCCCATTTATCACCATCAAGCCCAACAAGCCCTCCTCCAAACAGAACTTTTGATTGCGGGTTAAACGGAATCTTCTCAAATGACCCCCTTGTATTCATTAGAATCTCCTTAATCCTATCTGGATCGGACATAGCCAATCTAGGCTTGGATCCAAACCAGTAGAGGAAAGTCTTCCCATACTTGCGTGACCACTCGTAGTACAGTGGAGCCACACGGTGAAGAATATCATGGTTGATACATGTTGACTTAGACTCTGCTGCCGCAGCAAATAAACGGCGGATCTCTGCCGAGTTGCCGAAAATGATCTTGTATTTAGGGCCACTTATGCCTTGTTTCTTGAAATGGGTTTGGATTCTTAGAGGAACCCATATCAGTGAGAGAGTGAGTTTCAAGATGCAAAAAAGCAGCAAGAGGATCAGAATTAGAAGAAGAGAAAGGCATGGTGAAATACTGAATCCAAACAGAAGAGATCAGAGCAATGGACAGAAGAGAGAGAGAGAGAGAGAGAGAGATCAAAAGGAGGGTTTAAAGTGCTAGTTGAGGTTGCTTATTATTTATTTGCGTAGTTGAAAATTAGAATATATTATTTTTGTATGGTAGTGGTGATCAGTTTCTCATGGTGACTTTCGTTGAAAAACTTGAAACCATAGGCTACGTAAGGTGTGGATTGTGGGCGGAAAGTCGGAAACAAGCAAAAATCTATTGTTTAAGAAAGGCCATGGGATGAGTGGAATGCTTAGATCATGCATGCATTAAGTAATCCTTATTGCATCATGTGAAGATGTAAAATTTGACAAAAGCAAAAGTGGGCCAACCGCAAGCTAGAATTTTATGAATGGATTCACATTGGAACTTCAATCCATTGGTTATAAAAGTCAAAAGTTTGGTGTTTTTTTTTTTCCGCCTTTGCCGCTGGAAATAACTGGATTTTGATGTCTACATGATTGAATTAAGACGTTATTTAGAAGTGTAGTAGTGATTACTTTTCAAATAATTTTTTGTGCCGAAATATATGTCAATAATATTTTTTTATTTTTAAAAAATTATTTTTGATATCAGTCGATCAAAATGATCCAAAACGTACAAACCATATTAAATTTTAGCAAAAAAAATTAACTTTTTTGGGAACGCGGTTTGCACCGCATTCCCAAACATGTTCTAATGCTTGAGCTTAGTAAAAATGACAGTCAGGATAATTGATCAAAATTTTGAAATTCTTCACTAAATTGCTTTGGCTAGATGACGATCCTCGAAAGAGTTGATAAGCTAATAAAATAATTATTTTTGGCATATGGTGATATGCTAGATTCTAAAATAATTGGGTTTGGTAATCAGCCGAACCTAATATAAATTAAATTTGATGGCGTATTAGATCTAAGACAATACAAATCTGGCAAATTGCTAAACCCAATACGTTTGGATTTAGCAATCTACTAAAACCAAGAGAACATTGGTCTGATGTTATACTAGACCCCAAACACTTGGGTTTAGCGATAAGCCGAACCTAGTGTATCTTGGATTGGTTATATGTCAAATCCAAGAAACTTGAATTCATCCGTCAGCCTAAGAAAACATGAGTCTAGCAAATAAAGTAGGGGTGATTGGTGAATATAGTGTTTCTTTTGAGGAACTAAAAGCCCACCTCTCATCCCCTAGACTTTTGTCCCAACCTAGAGAGGGTGAAGATCTCTTCCTTTATTTGGGAGTATTAGACTTGGTTGTAAGCATTGTTAGGTTAAAGAAGACAAAGGGGTGCAACACCTAGTCTATTTTTCAAATCACACCCTTCATGATGCAAAAACTAGATATTTAAAGGTGGATAGTATGGCCCTTGCTTTGGTGAACATTTCTAGGAAACTCGAGCCATATTTCCAAGCCCACTAGATTATCATTCTCTTAGGCTAGCCTTTAAGACAGATCCTCCACTAGCTAGAAATGTTTGGATAACTGGTGAAATAGGCCATTGAACTGGGAGAATTTTGACTTCAATACAAACCTCGACCAACCATAAAGAGTTGAGCCTTAGCTAACTTTATTATTAAGTGTACTTTTGAGAATTTAAGGGATATATCTAAACTATAATCTTCAATTGTAGCTTTTACTACACCAAATACGCCAATAGAACAACCACTACAAGCCCCCGCTTAGAACTTGTATGTTGATGGATCCTCCAATATCAATGAAAGCAAAGCTGGAATACTATTGATCAGTCTAAATGAGCAAGTCTTTAAATATGGGGTTCGCTTTGAATTCTCAGCTACAAATAATATGTTAGTATATAAAGTTATTCTGGCTGGATTATGTCTGGCAGAAGCCCTACATGCATATCATATGCAAGTTTACAGTGATTCCCAGCTGGTGGTGGATCAATGTCAAGGAAAATATAAGGCCAAAGAACCTACAATGCAACTATATCTTCAAAAAAATTCACTTCACCTAAGAAATGAAAACATAAAAAATCCAATCACTCACATCTCAAGAGATAACAATTAGCAGGCATATCTCTTATTAAATGTAAACACCCAACAAAAAAGAAAATTCAGAAACAACTCCATCGTCGTTGCCGATTTCTGAATCGATAGCAACACGATTTTTGTTGCCAATTTCTGAGTCGACAATGACACAGTTTTTATTATCAATTTATAAGTCGGTAGCGACGCATTTGTTGTTGACGATTTCTGAGTCAATGGTGGTTGGGTGCGCTGAAGAATCCATGCATTTTGTAAAACCCCAATCAAAATTTAGTCATAGGGCGACCCATGTTAGGAAGAATTGAGGAGTATGAACCAAAATCGACCTAAGGGGAACTATAAAGGATATGACCAGCCCTAGGATGAACCAAATGAGGATAAGAACAAGGGCAACTAGCCTTCCAAACACCCCTTCACATTTAAGGGGGGTATAAATGCAGTAATGGAGAGAATGACCTTTGCTCTCCCCAAAAATAGCAGTTGTCATTGCAGCTGCAGCAGTTACCCCTCCCAAGAAGATAATCGAACCAGACAGCCTGCATGCCAAACCTAATGAGTGTAGAGTGAGAAGAGAGTTGGGAAATAAGAAGGAGCCTAGATCTCTCCCCTAAAATCGACTACAGCTTTGCTGAAATAGCCTCCCTCTCTTTCAAAAGAACCGACCACCAAACCCAGCTGCATGTCTTTTTTGGGTACTTGAGTGAAGGAGAGTTAAGAAGAAGGGTGGCAACTGAAACCATGAAAAAAAGGGGAACCTAGGGGCGGGCTGGTGCCGTAGAAAAAGAAAGAAGGGAAAAACCGAAAACAGAAAAAGATGAACAAACCATCAAAACCCTCATTAGGATTGTTAAAAACATAAGATATGATTTATAATGTTTTCGTGGCTGAATGTTACCTCATAGTTGGACTAAGGAGAAAGGGGGAAAATCTAAAAACAAAAAGTAATGCTCTTACACCTTAACTCAAAGATCTATAACTAAATAAAAAGATTCAAGTATAATAGAAGATTAAAGAAAACGGGTGCAGACCCTTTACAAAAGAATCATGAATGACTTTGAATGTGTGAGCTTAGGAGGAGGGTCGGCTATAGTGAGTGCTAGACAAAACACAAATTTAAGGTGACGAAGTGCATGGATTGTGACCTTGTTGGAACCTTAGACCCTGTTGAAATCAAAGCTGCAAGCATGTTGGTGTTAATGATGTAAATTTCTGCTTGTGTTTGATGAAATTATATGATAATATGTTAGGATGATGTTATGTGCAAAATTATATTGTCTTTGAACCTTGAAGAGCATGCTAGAGTTGAAAAACAGAGACCATGTTAGGTTGATGCCCAAATTCTATTTGCGTGATTGATGAAATTGCATGTTTATGTACCATATGAATGAAGGTATGATTATGTATGCTGACGATCTCAGCGTCAGCTGTGAAATTATGTTGCGTTGATGCTTTTTGAGTTGACAACGACTCAATTTTCGTCAATAATTTCTGAGTTAGGTGTGAACTATATACGCTAACAATTTCAGCGTTAGCTGTGAAGCTGTGTTGCGCTGATGATTTGAGTCGGCGATGACTCAGTTTTCGTCAACAATTTCTAAGTCAGTTGTGAACCATATGCGTTGATGATTTCAGTGTCAACTGTGAAATTGCATTGCGTTGATGATTTTTGAGTTGGCACCGACTCAATTTTTGTCAACAATTTCTGAGTTAGCTGTGAACCATGTATGCTGACGATTTCAGCGCCAGTTGTGAACTTATGTTGCGTTGACAATTTCTGAGTCGGCAGTGACTCAGTTTTCGTCAACAATTTGCATTAGTAGTGGCCTGCTCGCGCTAGCGATTTTTGCCGAATAAGGGCCACCAGCAAACCAGTTTCGCTGATGATTTTGTGTTCTAGCGAGTCAGTTCACTGATAAGTTTGCTTTAGCAGTGAATTTTGTGTTTCAGCAAAATTAGTTCGCTGACGAGTTTGCATAACCAATGAACCAAATTTGTTGTTGATTCCATGTTCCAGCGAATCAGTTCGCTAACTCATCTGCGTCACCCACGAACCAGTTTCACTGATGAATTTTTGTGGCAAATTACATATCAGAATTGGTTCAATGATTAAAATGATTGCATTATATGATTGTAATATGTGAAACACTCGAATGTGAACATGTGTATTCTTAAGATATGTATGGTGACGAGTTATGTGATTTCTGAATTCAAATGTGTTGATTTGTGATTAATGGCATGTTAGGTAGTACAACCAGGATCGAGCTTTTAACCAGACAAGGACACCCTACAAAAAGAATAGGTAAGTGGTTTCCACCTTTTTCTTGTAAAATGTTAATGTTTTGAAATAACTTGTGTGAGGATTATCTATTATTGTGTTGTGACGAATGTTAAACCAACTATGAAATGCTGATTAGAATGTTGATGAATGTTAAACCGATTATGAAATGTAGGTTGAGTTGTTCGTGAAAATGTTAATGTTCTAAAATGACTTGCTTGAGGATGATATTATTGCATAGTGATGAATGTTAAACCGACTATGAAATTTTGATTGAGTTGTTGATGAATGTTAAACTGATTATGACATGTGGGTTAAGTCGTTGATGAATGTTAAATCAATTATGAGAGATTGATTGAGTTGTTGATTAGCTTCGGCTAATGACATCCAAGATGGATGACCAAAATGTGATTGATGATTAGCTTTGGCTAATGGCATCCAAGATGGATGACCGGGTTGTGTTTGATGATTAGCTTCGGCTAATGGCATCCAAGACGGATAACCAGGTTGTGATTGATGATTAATTTTGGCGAATGACATCCTATATGGATGGTTGAGTTGATTATGTTGATTCGCTTCAGCTAATAGGTGTAGAGCTTTTATAAAAAAATCATAAATGACTTTGAATGTGTGAGCTTGGGAGGAGGGTCGGCTATAGTGAGGGCTAGACAAAACACAAATTTAAGCATGGATTGTGATCTTGTTGTAACCTTAGACCCTGGTGAAATCAAAAGTGGAAGCAAGTTGGTGTTAATAATGTAAATTTCTGCTTGTATTTGATGAAATTGTATGATAAAATGTTAGGATGATGTTATGTGCAGAATTATGTTGTCTTTGAACCTTGAAGAGCATGCTAAAGCTAAAAAACAGAGACCATGTTAAATTGATGCCCAAATTCTATTTGCGTGATTGATGAAATTGCATGTTTATGTACCATGTGAAATAAGGTATGATTGTGTGTGCTGAAAATCTCAGCGTCAGCTGCGAAGTTTTTTGCATTGACGATTTCTGAGTCGGCAGCGAAATTGCGTTGATGAAATTGCGTTTAATGAAGGCTTAATCCTAATATGAAAGAAGTAGTGAAAAATGAAGTCATTAAGCTTCTGAATAATAGAATCATTTATCCTATTTCAGACAGCAAATGGGTAAGTCCTACCCAAGTTGTACCCAAGAAATCTAGAGTCACTGTGATAACAAATGAGAAAAATGAGTTAATTCCAACTAGGACTATTAGTGGTTGGCGCATGTGCATTGACTATAGGAAACTTAATTCAATGACTAGAAAAGATCATTTTCCTTTGCCTTTCATGGACCAAATCCTAGAAAGAGTTGTAAGTCATGAATTTTATTGTTTCCTAGATGGCTATTCAGGTTACAACTAAATTGAAATTGCATTGGAAGATCGAGAGAAGACTACTTTCACATGTCCATTTGGTATTTTTGCATATCGAATGATGCCTTTTGGATTATGTAATGCACCAGCCACGTTTCGAAGATGCATGCTTAGTATATTCAATGATATGGTTGAACGTTTTTATCGCACCCAACATCGCGGTGGCCTTAAAAATTTAAAATTGGAAAAGAATGGATTTCTGGCATCCTATTTTTTGATGGTGAATGATCTTTGTTTAAGGAGTCGCCACCTAGTATTATGGTTACTAGGAACCCTAACTGGTCAACAGAGATTCTATGGTCCGAGACTGGTTACGTAAAAGGGAAGATATTATCACCCCTTAAACGTTCTGCCTAAAGCAAGTTGCATTGCTAATCTTTGTCATTAATTACTAACATTTTATGTTGTTTTATACTATGATTGTTTGCATATAATATTCCTGACTCTGGCGTCAGTGAATATTCAACTACGGATATTTCCAACTCTGGCGCTGGTAAATATTACGTAAGTATCAGAATAAATAGATTTAAATCATCATTTTTTATATTCCTGACTCTGGCGTCAGTGAATAAACAAATAAAAATCAAATTATTTTTTACGCATACGCATTATTTTTATTTTTTATGTAGCTAAATAAAAACAAAATAAAATAAAATAAAATAAATTTACATTAGTATTTTTTATTCCTGACTCTGGCATCAGTGAATATACCAAATAAATTTATTTTATTTTATTTTATCTTAAGTTATTTTTTTTTGCACGCACATTTTTTATATAACCAAATAAAATACAATGAAATAAATTTGAATTGGTATTTTTATTCTGACTCTGGCGTCAATGAATAAATAAAAAAAACAATAAATTTATTTTTATATATTTTTTTTACATACACAATTTTTATTATATATTTTTTTATCTTTTTATTTTTTTATTTTTTTATTTTTGGGCGGGCCCAGCTCAGCCCACATGGGCTGGGCTGAGCCCGGCTGGGCAAATAACACGCGTGTCTAAGTGTTCAGTGAATTAAAATTCACATGAACAGTATGGCATGAATTAAAACTGAAAAGCGAGAGGAGATGTAGAGAAACATACCTGTGGGCTGCTGCTCATGAAGATGAAGACGAAGTTAAGGGCGGTTGGTGCTATTTCCTTCTTAAGTTCTTCCTCTATTGTTCCTTCTCTCTGCTTCTGGAGACGATCAAAATGGCTGCAGGGGATTTTGACTCTAGGTCGTTCTTCTTTTTTCCTCTGTTTTCCCAGCTCCCTTTTGTTCGTCTCTGCTTTCTTTCCTCTTCTTCTTTTTTTTTTTTTGTCTATTTGTTTATCTCCCCTGTGTTACTGCTTTGAGTCTGGAAAAACTTCTTCTCTCTGTTTTTGTTCATGGTCTTCTTTTCTCCAGTCCAGTGCCCTTTCAGTCCTTGTGATGAAGAAAAGTGTACAGTGCTGGCTTCTCCTTTCGAAATTGGGTCTCCTTTTTTGCTCTGTTTGTGGCTTGCGTTTTATTGGTTCTTGACTCTGTTTTTCTGGGTTCAGTTTTAGCCCCTCCTGGTTCTGTCTCTTCCCCTCTGTTTCCCTAAGTTTTAGTCTCTGTTCGGCTCTGTGATCTGCCGGTTCTTTCCCCAGTTTTGCTGTTTCGGTTCCTGCTCTGCCCCTGTATATTTGACTTTTTTTGCTGTGTTCTATGCCCTCTTTTTCTATCTCTGGATCTTCATTCCTTACTCTTCTGTTGCTGGCCTGTTCATCCCAATCCCCTCTGGTTCTGTTTTCTCCTCTGATTTTCGGCCCCTCCTCCTCTGTTGCTGAGGCCTTTTCTGGGTTTTGCTTGAGTCTTTATTCCCGGTTTTTTGTTCAATTTTCTCTGCTTTTTTTTCTCTGTTTTTGGGTTAATTTTTCGGTTCCTTCTCCCAAAATCCTCCCCTGGTTCTAGGTTTTCTTCTCCATTTTATAGAGAAACTTGCCCCTCAACCAGTCCTGCCTTTGCAGGACTATTATTCAAATCACGAACGGGATCATGGGCAAGAGACGTGGTCCACGATTTGCTACAGATTTCCTGTTGAATCGGCTTCATCCGCTCAAACGTAGGAGACGATGAACAATGCTTCCAAAACGGTGTCGTTGTGTCCTTGGGCATGGCTTTTTTTTAATTTAGTCCCTAAATAGTTTAAACTTAACAATTGGGATCCTAATCAGAAACAATTGATTTCTAATTGTGCCCTTGGATTAAATTCAATTGAATCCTTGAGTTATAGCGCCATTTACACAACAGTCCTAGATGTTTGGACTATTCAATTTGGTCCTTGGACTTTAATTTTCTAGCAATCTTTCCTTGAATCAGCTCTAAACTTTGATATTTTTTCAATTACACCCCTGATTCTTTTAATTAATTAAATCAAAGTTTAATGAAGTCCTTAAACTCATTAATTCTTCAATTAAACTCTTGATTTCATTAATTAAAATAATCTGTATTTTAATTAAATCAATTCTCCAATTAAACCCTTGATTTAATTAATTAAAAAGAGTTTAATTAAATCTTTAAACTTCCAATCATGCTGCCCTTAACCTAAATTTTAATTCATTCTTCATTTATTTTATTTTTATTTGTTTTTCATCATTTTTTTTAAATAAAAATAATTAAAATAAAAACATAAAAAATTGGGTTATGACAGTTTTCTTGAGATTTTTATGGATGATTTTTCTGTTTTTGGTGATTCATTTAATGATTGTTTAACTAACTTGGAAAAAGTTTTGAACAGGTGTGAAGAGAAGAATTTTGTACTGAATTGGGAAAAATGTCATTTTTATGGTAACAAACGGCATTGTACTTGGTCACATTGTTTCATCAAAAGGAATTGAGGTTTACAAATCTAAAATCGAGTTAATTGTTAACTTGCCAACACCAAAATCTATTAAAGATGTTAGATCATTCTTAGGACATGCTAGTTTTTATAGAAGCCTCATCAAAGATTTTAGTATAATATCCATGTCATTGAGTAACCTTCTGACAAAGGATAATATTTTTGAATGGACTGAACATTGTGAAGAAGCCTTTGTTAAACTTAAAAACTTGCTTACTTCTGCTCCTGTCATTCAACCTCCTGATTGGTCATTGCCTTTTGAAATAATGTGTGACACTAATGATTATGTCGTGGGTGCTGTCTTGGGACAAAAAAAAGATAAGAAACCTTATGTGATTTACTATGCAAGTAAAACTTTAAATAGTGCTCAAATGAATTACACCACCACTAAAAAAAAATTACTTATAGTAGTGTTTGCATGTGAAAAATTCAGGTCTTATCTTGTTGACTCACCTGTTGTTGTTTTAGTGATCATACAGCATTGAAATATCTTCTTTCTAAGAAAGATTCTAAGGCTAGATTAGTGCAGTAGATTTTGTTTCTTCAAGAATTTGATATCACAATCAAAGACAAGAAAGGCACCAAAAATGTTGTCGTAGATCATTTGTCAAGATTGACAACAGATTCGAGATCTGACATCACACCAATCGATGACTACTTTTCTGATGAATCCTTACTTTCCATCTCTACAATGCCTTGATTTGCGAATATTGTTAATTTTCTTGTTTCAGGACAATTGCCAGCTCATTGGAGTACCAAAGACAAAAGAAAGTTCTTGAACGAAGTGAAGAACTTTTATTGGGATGACCCTTATTTATTCAAATATTGTCCTGATCAAATATTTCAAAGATGCATTCCTGACAATGAGGTAAGTAATGTCATTAAATTTTATCATTCTGAGGCATGTAGGGGGTCATTTCTCATCAAAAAAGACGACTGCAAAAATCTTATAATGTGGATTTTATTGGTCCACCATGTTCAAAGACACACATGTGTTCTATAAAGCTTGTGAAAATTGTCAAAAGTCAGGATTTATTTCAAAACATAAGGAATCTTTAGATAATCTTCTATTGACTTTTGGGACATATCCTAGTGGCAATGTGCATTGTGCATTTCATAACTTATGACCTCATTTTCATAAAGAACATGATCGGCATAGTCTTGGATACTGACTATAAAATACCATGTTTGCTAGTTTTTAAGAAAACTGGATAGGAAGCCTATCCCCAATCCATATAGGGCATTTAAGTCGTTCTTGGATGTAAAACCAAGGGAATATATGAGCCACAATCACAACTACCTGTACATACACATGTTTTAATCAAAAATAAAACGAGAGAGAGAGAGAGAGAGACTCCAATTGGCCTACATATAAGTGTTATGATTGCATTTTCAGTTTCTCATCTATAAAATCTTCTTTTCTTTCCCTTCATTTCTACTCAACCCATACATTCAACAGAAATGGCAGGTCCATCAAGTCATCACATAAGAAATATTAGTGTTTTCGATGGATCCAGTCCTAGGAAAGAAAATGAGTTTTTAGAATCAGCAAATCATTTTGGTCAGGTACTAGCTGTGAGAAACATTCATTTAGTGTATGAGGGAGGCAGCCTTGGGTTAATAGGGGTGTGTTAATAGCTGTATTTTTAGGAGGCAGTCAAGGTTTGGGGGTCGTACCCAAAGCTCTAGCAAAAGGAGACATCATTGGAAAAACAATTGGAGAGGAACTACAGGTCTCCACAATGTCTAATCGAATGAATGCGATGTTTAACCATGTTGATGCCTTCATTGCTTTATCAGGTGGTCTGGACACATTAGAAGAGATCTTTCATATTTTCTCTTGGGCCCAACTGCACATTCACCGTAAACCTATAGATTTATTAAATGTTAATGGTTTTTATGATAATTTGTTGTCTTTTCTTGATCAAGCTGTGGAACAAGAATTTTTAACATCTTCGGCATGACAAATCATAATCTCTGCTGCTACTGATGAATAATTGATTGACCAACTACAATCTTTCATCTTGTACTTGATCCCTTCATGAGTCGCATAAATTGGTCAGCTATGGAAAGCTGTAAAAAGCTTAGATTGGATTTGATCCTTCATTTGTGAAACCTTGTGTCCTTTGGTTTTATTAATAGCATTTTATTTTGTTTTGTTATTTCTTATATTTGTTTAAGTGTGTTTCAGGTTTGTTAGTGTTCGATGTTTCAGGTGATATCTTCTATACTCTATCTTTCTACCTTAGAACATTGAGGACAATGCATCGTTTTGGTTGGGGGGAGAGGATAGTAGTTGACATTAAAAAAAAACTAACTAACTAACTAACTGCTTTTGTTTTTAATAAAACCATTTGACAAAACTGTTATTATTAGGATAGTAGAGTAAGGGAGAATTTTATTAACTTTTGAGACGCATCTTAGTAAACATTTTTCAATGGTTATTTGCAATATTCATAACAAAGTTTATCACATACTTCTCATGAAATATTCAAGTTTACAAAACTCTCACATTGTTATCACTTGATTCTACTCATATACTCATTTAACAAGTATTTTTAAACCTTCATTTTCACACACACTTTAACATATGATTATGGGTTACATATTGGATTATTACATTATTTATGTTCTTTTATTAAAGGTAACAACTAAGGGAAAGGGATAGTATATAATTTGCAAAAAAAAAACAAAAAAAATATTGATGATAATAAAAACATAGATAAGTTTGGTTTCGTAGCCTCCCTAACCTAAGCAATTAAACCCGAATGGGTGTTTTAACACCTAATACCCTAAAGTCAACTGACTTGGGAGCTATTGACCTAGTGCTTGTTACATGGGTTAAGGAGAAAAGCTTAAGGGAATCAAACATTGCATTATCTACGTATCAGTATCTGCAACTCGAGTTACTAAGCTCGTAAGGGTGTCTCAACACCTAATGTCCTAAGACCAACTGGTCTAGGAGTTATTAGCCAAAAGCTCGTTACATAGGTTAAAGATGCATTGCATTTTAAGTTATATGTATATATATTAAAAAAAAAGATAATAATCTCAACCCAAGAAAGTTAACCTTAGAAAAACATTAGAACTGAATACTGTTTTCTTCCAATAAAAGCCCCATCATCTATGTTTTTATACATTGAGCACATAAAAACAAGGTTTATTAATATCTTATTTCAATAGTATGAAGCAAATATATAAATTTAATGAGAATTTATTTATTTGGATAGATTAATGGAAGCTGAATGATGAATGCCTTGCTTTGTGAAACTTGCAAATTATTTTTCTATTTTAATGCTTTGATTACTAGGAACTAGTAATAAGCTGGTTAGGGGGTGTGATTAGTTCTTAAAAGTGTATTTTTATCAAGGTTTTATATCATAATTTTGCAATTGAAGTATCAATAACTGCTTAACTAGAGCATGTTTTAAAATAACATGTCTAATAATATAAGATAACTTTAATTTATGGTAAATGTTCATCTTAAATGCAGGCCTATCATATAAATCAAAGGATTGATTGATGAGTTTAACTACTGAAATTAAGAAGATAAAGAGAGGGTTAAGCTTAGAAAAGAGATGGTGGTTTAGTCCAAACTGGAACACCATTCGGTTATTTAATCATAACTGAAGTTGTAGAACTTGGACTTAGGTTTGGTTTATATGTATAAAAAGCTAAGACATAGGCCTAAAACTTTCATGGGAGTCCAAGATTTAAAAAAATTGTTTTCAAGTTCAAATTGTAGCAACAACAGAGAAGTCGAAATTTGTCCTATAGCCCAGACACTGTTTAATGTTCAACCCATATCTCGAGTTCTAAAAGTCTGAATACACAGATTCTTGTTTATTGGAAAGATGAGATAATTTCCCAGAACTTTCATGAAGACTATCTATTCAAATTCTGATGTTAGCAAAGACGTTTTGTTCAAAAAAAAAAAGATAAGGATTATCACCAAGTCAAGATGTGGCCACCCACTCAACAATTAGTCATCAAATCAATAGTTTCAAATTTTGGCCTATAAAAGGAGGCATTTGCCATGCATTTAGGCATCTTAGTTTTCAGATCAAGATCATGTTCTTACTCTCTCTCTTTATATTTTTGAAATGCTTAAGTTTTGTTTATATTAATCTTTTGTTTATGCTTTAAATTTCCTTCCCTTTACTTAGTTAACGTGTATCTTATTTATGTTCTTATCTTATTTATTTATGTTTCTCTCTTTCACTATGTTTAGCTAAGTTTATTATGTCAAGGTGAAAAGGTTACACTAATGGTGTAAGAATAAGTATAGTATAAACTCAACATGGACTTTAATGTTTGATACTAACATGTTTTGTATTTGTTATCTTGTTCACTTTTAATACTTTGCTTGTTAAATGGTTAATATAGATTTATGTTGTATAACCCTTGGTACAACAAATACTTTGCACTTTCATAGCTCAGCCGTATGGTATGACAGACACAGTGCTATGAAAGGAACTTGATTTGTTGTTAACATAAGTTATAATCATGAATATCTGACAACATTTACAAGTACTAGCATTATTCGAATAAGGTAACTAATGTAATCATGTTAACAATTTATAATCAATTGGAATCTCCTTTGTGTGTGGTTTCCAGTTGAGTAATAAAAAGACTTTATACTATACTTGTTTGAAATACCATTAGTGAATACTCTAACCTTGACGATTATTTTATCATTGTTTAATCCTTATATCAATATCACATCTCAAAACTCTCTTCAACTCATTTTCTGTTATTATCTATTTTTTTTTATTTGTAGTTTATACAGTTAACCTCCATGTGGTTCGACCCTGGTCTTGCCGGGTTATTTATTGCTTCGACACTCCTACATTTTGGAGAAGAAATCAACTCTTTGGTCATGTCACAAAGCAAGAGTTTACCTTCGGTGCAATAAAATCATTTGGCCATGTAGTTGATCTCAAACCAGGCGTTTAATAAGTCCAGCCTAACACACACCGTTTCCTCCTCAGTGTTAAGGAAAGACCTATCACTCACACCCACTAGGGGTGCTCTCTAATAATGGGTACAGCCCCAAGCGGCACTATACTTGTCTAGCAGCTTCGTCGTCCCATGATAACTCACCACCACCTATTGTCCTCTCCAGCTTTTCGAGCACGGTGACTTTTTTTAAAAGTCTTCCTCATTGGCCACTTTGACCTGTTAAAAATATTAAACCAGGGGAACGAAGGCCCCTTTCAATGTTATTGATCAGTGTGTAGCACTGCCTAAAAACCTTGATTATGGTTCCTTATCTAGCATTCTGAGGAACTTGTCGAATGCAAGTAGAATGGTCCACCCATTAGGGTGGAATTGAGCTAGACTCATATTGTAATATCTGAATATTTCCTTTATAAAACCTTGTAAAGAAAACAAGTATTCAAACTCATACATGAAAATAGGGGTTCTAATTAAAAATTTATACCCATTGTGCTTATTGGTGATCTTTTAAACATGGTCACCAGGTTCTGGTAACAATACCACATAATCTTTTAGTTGTTGGAGATTGGCCTAGTCCAGTTGGTTTGGAGTTACCGTGCTCTAAACATTATTAATGGGAGTCCTGAGCACATGTTCTTTCCCTTTGAGTCTTGAAACCTCTTGAGGACTTCTGTCTTCCCTCAATCTAGAAAGGGAAGATGGAGAAGTATCTGTTCTAGATTATGGGCCAATCCTTATGGTCGACAATCTCTAATGATCGTCTTTAGTTTCTGACCTTAAGGTAAAATCCTCCTCGAATGATACTTTCTTATTCCCTTTTTCTAAAAATCATTCTGAATCTTTTAAAGAAAACAAGAAAAACTAAGATAAAAAGCATACAAGAAAAGATGAAGATAGAGATTTGGTTTACCTAAACAAGAAAAATTATTCTGCGATAAAATTGTCTTATTCATATGTATTAAACCTCCTAAGTTAAGGAAATAGAGAAAACAATTTAGCAGAAGTAAAAAAAACACAATTTCAAGTTAAGGAAGGTTTTTATATACGACTCACCCTCTTCTTCTAGCAATAGATGAAGGATAGATGACATCTTATTATAACCCTAGAAAGGCTAAAAGCCAACAAATATTTATTGCATGTTGTCGGGTGATCTTCCTAAGATATTTTCTTCCTATTCCCTAGGAAATCCTTTCAAATAACCAAGGCTTAAACATCTCTTTCCAAAGAAAAAAAAAGACGTATCTTGACTGGTAGTCTCCCAAGACACCTTTTAAGCCTTTTTGTGTGATACACATTAAAGGCTTGTTGGGGTAACTCATAAGGTAATTATTGTTGGCATATCTTTTTAAGACTTGAAAAGGTCTATAACAAGGTAAGTGTGGCGATATGCTAAACTTCAAAATAATTGGGTTCGATAATTAGTCGAACCTAATGTAAACTAGATCTAATGATGTATCTGACCCAAGACAATATGGGCCTAGTAAACTGTCAAACCCAATGCATTTTGGTTCAGCAATCTACTAAACCGAAAAGAACATGGGTCTAACATTATGTCTGGCCCAAAACACTTGGGTTCGGCGATAATCTTGGGGTTGGTGATATGTCAAATCCAATAAACTTGGGTTCAACCGTCAACTGAATATAAAGAAACATGGGTCTGACGAGATGTTAGACTCAAAATGCTTAGGTTCAACCGTTAGCTGAACCTAAGAAAACATGGGCATGATGAGATGCTAGACCCAACCTACTTGGATCCAACTGTTATCTAGACTCGAGGAAACATGGGTCTAGCAAGATGCTAGATCCAATATATTTAGGTTCAACAATCAATTGAACCCAAGGCAATAGGTTAGATCATAGATGAACATCTAAATTGAAAGTGTTATGGGTTTGATAAATTGTCATACCCTTTAACCTAGGTTGGGTTACATCCTATGTTTTGAGTATCGAAGACTAAGAAATTTTACTTTTAAAACAATTACATGAATTATCCATATATAAGGTGATGATCTCCTTACACTTATAGATGTACAAAAAATCTCTTAAAAGACCTAGCACACTTATCATCTTATTAATAATATGTAAGGGATATTTGTCTCTAATTACTTTTTCTAAAAACGATAAAGTTCATGGAGCATAAATACCTTCTCAACTGGATAAAGGGTTCAAACTTTTTTAATTCTTAATAGCTTGCACATATTTCAAAGCATTAATCACTCGGAAATATAAGAACAAACATCACTTGTTTTTTAAATTTAAAATTTTTTTAAATCATTTATTGTCTTTCTCATAAAGTTAATAATTTTCCCATCAAAAAATCTTTAAGTATTAGAACTATTATTACAAGTACACAGGACTTTATCATTAATTTGATGCTTTCTGAGCTATAAAAAAAAACAATTTACCCGAACATTTTAATTAATCATTACTAACAATCTACATAACCTATTACATAAACATTCTGACTTTTACGTCATCATCATGCTCCCTAATTTGGAAACCCACAAGGCTAAAGGGTGTTTAATATAGTTTTTATTTTTATTTTTAAATAGTTTTTAAAAGTATTTTTTATTTAAAAAATATTAAATTAATATTTTTTTTTATGTTTGGTAATTTTAATATACTAATATTAAAAATAACATATAAAATATTTAAAAAATATTTTAATATGTTTTTAAACAAAAATTTATTCTAAAAAGCTATGTGAACCACAGTATGAAAAACTCTCTAAATATACGGTGGAAGACTGGGCAAGAGCAGACAGAGTAGAGTTGCCATTGTTGAATGCATGACCCCCCCAGTTGACTGGCCTTCTTCGAAGTACAACTATCATTCAATTAAAGAGGCCACCGTCTTTTATCTCATTTCTCATGATGTCTATCATTCTCAGCAGACTTGAAAGCTTAAACGTGCCTCCATAGCTTCATGCCTCGTAATCAATGTGCGCATCCAAACTTCAAGCACCTTTTCTAGTCGAACCAAAATTTCTCTTTTTTACCAGAGCAGCTCAAAATTTGATGGGAGGAGGAACAAATATTTAAACGTTTGGTAAGTAATTAATTAGTAGCAGCAGCTAGTAATTCACAAGTTCACCAACACTCCTTTATGAAAATATTTCGATTTTAACTGCCTTCGAAAAGCAACTACGTACTATCCATGGAGACCAAAAATATGCATCCTACTACGAGATAACAAGTATATGTTTAAGAAACGACGAAAAGAAAATCCTCCTCCCTGGACCTTTGGTATGGAGACACGAAGGTGTACGTATATCTACATATAAAAAGCTCAGAGAGATGCCCCTGAGTGCTCAGCTTCTTTTCCACCCTTGACAAAAATACCTGGGAAAAGTGAAGCTAGCTAGATAGAGCTCTAAAGTGAGGTTGCTGTGGATCCATTAGGTTTTCTCTCAGGAACACCATCCCATGTTTCTTCAGAATTCCCTCTCCTTCCACCACCATATGCAGCGGCTGCTGCTGCTCCAACATTAAAGCCACCAGTACCATTGTAGTTTAGCAAAGCAGAACTAGCAGCATCCAGGCCGAGCCCAAGAAGGTCGAGTGTTGCTGGCTTGTTTCCAAAAAACGAAGATGAATTCATCATAACATCACTAGTGGGGAGTACAAGTCCAAGCCCAGCGGCAAAAGCAGTATTGTCCTCTGGCTTCATATCCCATTGATTGCCATTGCCGTCTTGATTAGTTGAAGGGGGAAAGCCTAAACCACGGAGAAATGATGGGTTTGATGCAGTTGCACCCATTTGTGCTGCTTTTTGAAGCAATGCAGTGGCAGACATGGCCGGTTGCGGAGACGGTGTGTAATGGCGACGATCTTGGTCTGTGGGGAAGAGAGAGGAGGTGGTGTTGGAGAGATAAACAGATGGTGAAAGAGAGAGTGATGGGGGATCCATTGCTCTAGGTGTTGGCATAGTAGGGGGGCAATCAGAGCGAGCTAAGCCACAAAACATTGGGAAAGCAGATGGTGATGCTCGTTGGGGGATAGCAGCCGGTGATGCTGTTGAAGAAGCAAATATACTAGCAAATACATTACTGGTTGAGCTAGTAGAGCTTGTGCTTGTAGCTGAGGCATTCAGGCATATAGCTGCTGGTGTTGGTGGTGAAAGTCCAATTGGATTTTCTGCTAATTCTGTGACAAGAAACAGAGAGAGAGAGAGAGGACATTAACCCAGAGTAAGAAAGAAACGAACTAGAAGAATAATGCAGTCGATCCCAAAAACCAAAAAGAAAGGGATATGCTAGCAAAAAATGGTATTTTGTTTTGGAGGATCTGTGTTGTTTTAAAGCGATTTTTTGCTTTAAAATATATTAAAATAATATTATTTTTATTTTTAAAGTATATTTAAGTGTCAGGATCCAAAAATATATATATAAAAAAACATAATTTAAAGTTAGAAAAACAATTAATTTAAAAAAAAAAAAAAAAAACCAGAAGAAGGTAATAGCTTGAACTAGAAAAGCTTTATTAAAAGCAAAAGCAAGGAGCTATTATGGAATCCTTTCTCTCAAAATTTCAACCCACTAGAAACGCTTTACTAGCAAGCAGCTACGGCTACCCATGAAATTGAAACGCAACACTATCCTTCTCTCCCTCTCACACACCCACCGACCCACCCACCCACATTTGTAAATATTCTCCAGTCTATCATCGACACGAGAACGACATCAACAAGATACAGAACACACACCCATTTACCCAGCACAAAACTATAGACTTCAATCCATTCTATTCTATCCACAGCCACAAGAAAACAATAAATAAATAAATAAATAATCAACCCATGATAGTACGTACTAGCTAGCAAGCTAGACCAAATTAATTACCTGAGCTTTGAACTGACAAACCCGGAGACACCACGCTAGTAGACGGCGTAAGTGGTGGAGGCGGTGGTGAAGCAGCCACACTCTTGACGTTACAACCATTCCCTTCATTCCCCGTTGTCGCTAGGGTTTGCGCCCTTGCACTCTCCTCCGTTAACGCATCACAGAATGCCCTATGTGTTATAAGACTATCCCTCCTACATAAAAACAAAAAAAAATTAAAATTAAAATCAATAACATACAAAACAAAGTGCGTAATAAAAACAAAGTTATTTGACGCTTACCTTGAAAACAAAGTGCCACAATCGCATTTATACTCTCTAGTGCCACAAGTTTTCATGTGAGCTTTCCAATCTGACTGAACAGCATATTTCTTTGAACATCTCTCACACTTCCACTTTTTCTCACCGTGCTTCCTGCTGAAGTGTTTTTTAATGCCAGTAAGGTCCCCAAGAGCTCTAACTGGGTTGTGATGTACACAAGATGGCTCTGGACACACATAGACACGTTTCCTTGGCTCTTTGTTGGTTCGTTGCTTTAGCTTCCATGGTAAGTTATGGCCTCGTCTGTGAAGTTGCAGGTTCTGGTCTCTTTGAAAGCCCTTGTTGCAGATCTCACACACGAATCTGTTTGTAGCTAATAAAGACTTTGGTGATAACGCAACTACTTCTGCATCTGGATCTGAAAAGGAAGAAATTAAATTGAGTTTATTAAAAAAATTAGCTGAAAAAAATAAAAGTTTTGAAATTTGGGGTTCTTGGTAATGGTTTTTGTAAGTAAATTACCTGGCATTCCAGGGAGATTTCGCTTCTTCTTTGGTGGTGGCACTGTAACGGAGAGTGGCATGTCTTCGTTACCAAATGAAGAGACAATTGTGTCCTCTCCTGAAGCTGTAGATACTTTCATTCTTAATGAATTCTCAACATCCACCATTCTCTTTCCTTCCAAAACTTCAGCTTTGTCCTGTTCAAAACTTACCATAAAAATAAAAAATAAAAAAACTCCACTTCTCCAAGTCTCTAAGCTTGCAAAAGATGGCCGGCAGTAATCGTATACTAGCTAGAGGGTTTTGATTGACAAGGTCAACTAACAAGAGAGAATGGATGGTTACACCTAACTAGAAGCCTCAATGAAATGAATTCTTGGACATTAAATCACCAGGATACCAATCCACTAGAGCTCGTGTTTGGATACTGATATTCTGATTTCTTTCAGAATTCAAGAAGGAAGAAAAAACGAGAAAAAAAACAACTATGTTTTGAAAATTATGTGTGTTTCTTTAGCACTCTCTCGCAATGAAGGGAAATGAAGCACCGTTTTCACTCGGCCAGTGACTCACCACACCTGAGTTTCATAGTCCCAAAAGGCGGCTACTTGAATCCATGCTCATCTTCAGAGGGGAGAGAGGAGAGAGATGACCAGAGGGAGACACAAATAACATTGAAGAGAGGAGAGAAGAAATTTTGAATGACGTGGAGAAAGCAATTTTTGTTTTTTTTTTTAAAAAAAAAAAAAGAGTTAAAGCGGCGCCATTTTAACCGTGGTTGATTTTGAACCTGTACTTTATGGATTTATTTAATTATAGTTAAGAGAGCTTATGCATTTTGCCAGGGCAACAAGCCTCTCCCGCTGCCCTGAGCAATAAATCCTACCGTCCACGTGTCCAATTATGCTGTTTGCTGACATTTGTCGTAACTAGTCGGACTAGGCGGTGCTTGTCGTTTTATAGAGAATAAATTATTTTGATGTTAAAAAAATTAGAAAAAACATTATTTTAATTATATCTACGTGCATATTTTGTTGGGAACTTTTTGAAAGGCTATAGTGGAAAGACATTAGTACCCCTGCTAGATTAGGATTTTACATAGGATAGTTCGGTTTATCAGGCAAATACTTTTAATAATATTATATATTTTTATTTTCGCAATTACCTATCCTTAAATTTGTACTCGCGACTTGGATTCTGTAATTGTGTGGCTTGTGCTGCTTCGGCTATGCATAATAAATCCTCATTTTCACATGCGTGTTTGATTTTGTTTGTTAAGGGAAAAAACCCCATTTGTCTCATGTACTTTGAATGTAAATATATTGTATGTTCCATGTATATTTGTTTCGTATTGTTGAAATTCGATACATATATTTGAAATTAATTATATTTAAATTATATGATTATTTATTTTTTCTATAATTTGATTCATATCATAAAAGTAAAAGACATATTTTTATTAATGAGTCACAAAATCTAAAATGTTTAGGAATAAAACTGATATATTGGATAATTAGTTAATCTTTTAATTCAAACAATTCATTCATCTCTACTAGAAGAATGATTTCACTTAGAAGGTTCGTAGTTGTTCATGTAATAAAAAGGAGATCCATGTTATAGCAAATCAGTCTATTCCACTTGTATGTGATTTTTCATGACTTGTTTCACCTTAAGCAAACTTTTGTCTAGTAAAGCATAAAATTTTCTCAGGAGAGTATGTTCCCTTACCCTCCCTATCAGGACTTCTAAAGCTATTGACTTAAGCAATTCTTCCACCTTAACCATCTCCTCATTGAACCTCTTCAAATATATTCATGTACACTCACTTTCTTGTTTGGTAAAATCATATAATTTCACGAAGCTTTTCTTGGTGGGTATGTTGATGATCATTCATGTAGGCTCGCATTCTTGTTAGGTAAAACCAAATAGTTTCGTCGAGCTTTTCTTGACAAGTATGTTGATTCTGAAACATGTCACTAACTTAGCACATAAGTCACTAAACTCATCAATGGAGCTTGACTCTAAATTATTGTATAATACACGTGCAAACTCTCAGAAGGTTATAGGGAGGATTTTGCACATTGAGTTATTGTCCTGGATGACCAACTTTAAGTCACCTTGTACATTCTATACATGCTCCTTTGGGTTGGTCAGACCATCATAGTTTTCTAAACTCATTTTTGTGGAAATGTAGTTCTTAAGGAGTCAATTATTCAATACTCATTTGGACAAGAAAGAACCCCTCAACTGATAAGGGTTGTAGTCATTCTCCTAGGTATCCTCGTGTATAGATCTTCTCTTAGTCTTTTTTTTTTTGTTAGGCTCTTGGAAGCCCGAGGAGTTTGACATAGAACGATGGTTACGATAACCGGTTTCCATCTCACGATAGCTAGGGGAAGGACATTCGAAGTACTGGTTTTATACATGAGTATAACAATGGCGTGAGCAACCCTTTAAGGGACTCTCACGATTGTCATTAAATTTAATCTTCATGGAGTAGTGTGATCGTCTACGGGTGCCCAGTGCGGCCAGTGGTTGTGGCACTAGGGCGTTATATGTCATCGAGGGAGCAACACTTATCGAGGTGGCAAGTAATGATTTTGACCTTGGGTTGTCAACACGGTTTAAGTGAGAAGTTGCACCTGACTAATGAGTTGTTAAAGGTTTGGTTGAGTAGACGTGTTCGTGGTAACGAGTAGATTTTCCTGTGTTTTGTCTCATATGTGTCTTGGTTGTGTATCATGGAATGGCATGGAAATGTCAAAAGCTTTTGACAGAAATCGATGGCTTTTTTATCAGTTGATGTCAATTGATGAGTCCTAAAATCCAAGATGTATAAGAATAAGGCTAATGTGTTGGATAATTGGTTGATCTCTTAGTTCAAGCAATTCAGTCAATTCTCTATAGTCAAGGTATCTGGTGACTTGATATGGAAAACCTAAAAGGTTGGTAAGTGGTAACAGGTAATGTCTGGTAAGGCAGGTAGCCAGTAACTGGTAGTAGCAGGTGGTGTTTAGAAAGCCAAGTGATCAGTAGCTGGTATCTGCAAAAGATTCTTTTTGATGGATGTGAGAACTCTCTGATGTTAAAGTCAATAACTTTGTAGAGAGAGAAAGTGCAATAATATTTCAGAGAGATAAATTCTGAATATATATATATATATATATATATATATATATATATATATATATATATATATATATATATGCTAACAATATTGAGAATGAAGAGATTGTAAACTTTTGACTTTATGAATTCATGGTGTATTTATAGCTCATGAATTTTATCCTTTTGCGGAGAGTAGTAGCTGAAGTGTAATTTTATCCTTGTGATATTTTAAGTTGTATTCTACTCAAAATAATATGTATTAGATCCGTAAAAAATATTAAGAGACCCGCATGAGGTCCAAAAAAAATTCTCTAGCGAGTGTTGGGCTCGGGAAAGGTGTCTGAGCCTATTAGAGATGAAATATGAGTCAAGGCACGTTGCCTAGACCTAAACATGCTGGGCTCGGACATGACAGCGTAACGCCCATGTTTCTTTGATATTTTTTGAGCCTTTTTCTCTTTTAAATGATTTCTTTATGTTTATTTTGGAGGATATACGTGGTTCATTTTATTTGTATCCATCACTTATTATCAAAACTTAATAAATGTGTTTTATGGGGTTAACAATGTTCACATTAGGGGGTCAACAAAACTAAAACTATATATATATATATATATATATATGAGGGATAAGGACGAGCGAGGCAAAAAAAGACAACGTTTGCTGTTAGTCCCCATTTAGTGGCTTTCTCGTAATTTGAAGAGCATTAAAACCCTTGTCCGATTTTCATTTAATTAGCTTCACACAGCTATTTTGCCTAAGTAAAGAATAAATGTTTGATTGATTGAGCACATCGTTTATTGGAAAATTAACCTACCTTTGTTTGCAAGCAAAGAGTTGCAGAGAAAACAAGATAGTGGCAAAAACAGGAGAAAGGTTTAATTTCAGGGGCATTTTTGGATAAAGGAAAGAGTAGGCTCGATTGTCATTGTTTGTAGGCAGTACGTGACAGTACTCTTAGCTAATGACAAATGGTCCTTTAAGTCCTCCAGTGCTTACAGGCACCTACTCAGCTATTCATAGCAGAGCACTGATCCCATGTCTACCTGTTCACTGTATTTCGTGTTGTGGCCATTGCAAACTTCATCAATCAGTTACTCATCCAAAGTCCAAACTCTAGTCTACGTGAGCGTTTTGAGAGTGTGTTGGGTATATTTATAAGTACGTTTAATTTAAAATAACATCGAATTAACTTTTTTAGTAATTTTTTTATAGTTTTGACATATTAATATTAAAAATTAAAAAATATATATTTTAATATATTTTTAAGTGAAAAATAATTTTAAAAAACAAAAAAATTGAGAACTATTTTTAGAGTTCAATATTTTTTTTTCAATTTCATTACCCAACATTAGATTTACTAAGTATTAGACTTTATAATTTATTTCGATTAACTTTCTATGGAGTTATCTCAATCTCTTTACTCAGGTTTGACAGGTTAATCTAGGTTGAGTTGAGTTATTGTTTTTGTCATTTTTTATTTGATTTTATTTTTAATTTAATCCTTCATTAAGTTGATTGAGAATTAAGTTTCATAATTTATTTTTTATTTGCTTTTTATGGGGTTATCACAGTCTTATAACCCGGATCACGAGTTAAGCCGGTTAACTTGGGTTTTTTTTTCTTTTTTTTGTTGGTTTCTTTTTTAATCTCATCAATCAATGTTAAGTTGGTTGAGAATTATGTTTTATAATTTGTTTTAATATGCGTTTTATGAGGTTTAGGCTTTATAATTTGTTGCAATGTGCATTCGATGACGTTTTTCTGGTATCATCACCCAGATTACGAGTTTGTTTTGTTGACTTGGGTGGTTTTTTGTGCCTTTGCTTTTCATTTTTTTTGTAATTTCATCATTTAAAATTGAGTTGATTGTGAATTGAGTTTTATAATTTATTTTAATATGTTTTTTATGAGGTTATCTCAGTTTCATGATTCAGGTTTGAAAGATTAACTTAAGTCAACTCGGCTCATTTTTTCAATTGAATTTAGTTTTCAATTTCATTCTTCAACATTGAGTTGATTAAGAATTGAGTTTAATAATTTTTTTTTTCTATGGGGTTATCAGGATTTCATGATCTGGGTAGCAGATTTGACAAGTTAACCTGAGTCAATCTAATATATTGCCGTTTCAATACTTAAAAAAAATATCTTCTTAATTTTTTTTGTGTTAAACTACATTTTCTTCGGTCATCTGAGTTGTCTTGTACCTGTCAAGTCAACTAGGTCACATCAATTTAATCCCTATATGGTTTTAATTTTTTTTCCTACTAAAAAATAAATTAACAACACCTGAATATTTTTTTATGTCCAGAAAAAAATTAACCTAACTAGCAACATAGTGCAGACAAATATATGGGGTTATTACGGTCTTATAACCCAGGTTACGAGTTAAGCCAGTTGACTTGTGTTTTTTGTCTTTTTTTTTAGTTGATTTTTTTTTCAATTTCATTCTTCAATATTAGGTTGTTTGAGAATTAGATTTTATAATTTGTTTCAGTGTGCGTTTTATAAGGTTTTCTGGTCTTATCACCAAGTCACGAGTTTGTTTTGTTGACTTATGTGGTTTTTTTTGTGTTTTTTTTTTAATTTTATCCTTTAAAATTAGGTTAATTATGAATTGAGTTTTATAATTTGTTTCGATGTGCTTTTTATGGGGTTATTACAGTTTCATGACTTAGGTTTGAAAGGTAAACTTGAGTTGACAAAACTCATTTTTTTAGTTGAATTTAGTTTTAAATTTTATTTTTTAATATTGAGCTGATTGAGAATTGAGTTTAATAATATATTTTTTTAATTTATTTTCTATAGGGTTATCAGAGTCTTATGACCTGGGTAGTAAATTTGACGGGTTAACCCGAGTTGATTTGAGTCGATCTAATAAGTTGTCGTTTCAATACTTAAAAAAAATATCGTCTTGATTTTTTTTGTTAAACTACATTTTTCTCGGTCATCTGAGTTATTTTCGGACCTGTCAATTCAACTAAGTCACATCAAGTCAATTCCTATATAGTTTTAATTTATTTTTCTACTAAAAACACGTTAACAACACCTGAATATGTTTTTATATCAAGAAAAAATTAAACTCGATTCGCAATGTAGCTCAGACAATTCTATGAGGTTATCATAATCTTATAACTTCGGTCATGTGTTAATCTGGTTGACTTGAGTTTTTTTTCCTCCTTTTTTTAGTTGATTTTTCTCAATACTAGATTGACTAAAAATTAAGCTTTATAATTTATTTTAATGTGCGTTCTATGAGGTTTTTCTAGTCTCATCACCCGGGTTACAAGTTTGTTTTGTTGACTTTGGTGGTTTTTTGTGTCATTTTTTTAAAATTTTATCCTTTAAAATTGGATTGATTGTGAATTGAACTTCATAATTTGTTTCAATGTACTTTTTCTGGGTTATCTCGGTTTCATGACCGAGGTTTGAAAGGTTAACTTGGGTCGGCACAACTTTTTTTAATTTAATTTAGTTTTCAATTCCATTCTTCAATATTGGGTTGATTGATAATTGAGTTTAATATATATAGGATTATCAGAGTCTTATGATCTGGGTAGCATATTTGGTAGGTTAATCCGAGTTGATCTAAGTCGATTTAATATGTTATTATTTCAATACTTCAAAAAAGATGTCTTAATTTTTTTGAGTTAAACTATATTTTTCTCGGTCATCTGGGTTATCTTTAGACCTGTCAAGTTGACTAGGTCATATCAAGTTAATCCCTATATAATTTTAATTTTTTCTACTAAAAATCACATTAACAACACCTAAATATTTTGATGTCTAGAAAAAATTTAACCCGACCCACAACATAGCACCAACAATTATATGGTGTTATCATAGTTTTATAATCCGGGTCACGGGTTAAGCTAGTTAACTTGAGTTTTTTTTTTTTTCAATCTCATCCTTCCATATTAGTTTGACTGAGAATTAGACTTCATAGTTTGTTTCAATGTGCATTTTATAAGGTTTTTTGATTTTATCACCCGAGTCATGAGTTTGTTTTATTGACTTGGGTTGTTTTTTGTGTTATTTTTTTTTAATTTCATCCTTCAAAATTAGGTTGATTGTGAATTGAGTTTCATAATTTGTTTTGATGTGCTTTTTATAGAGTTATCCCGATCTCATGACCTAAGTTTGGAAGGTTAACCTGGGTCAACTCAACTTGTTTTTTTAGTTGAATTTAGTTTTCAATTTTATTCTTCAACATTTGGTTGATTGAAAATTAAGTTTAATATTTTTTTTTAATTTGCTTTCTATAGGGTTATTAGGGTCTCATGACCTGGGTAGCAAATTTGACAAGTTAACCTGAGTTGATCCGAGTCGATCTATATTTTTCTTGGTCATCCGAGTTGTCTTTGAACCTGCCAAGTTGATTATGTTATATTAATTCAATCATTATATAGTTTTAATTTCTTTTCTACTAAAAAACTCATTAACAACACTTATATATTTTTTTATGTTCAGAAAAAATTCAATCCAACCCATAATGTAGCATAAACAATTATCTAGTAATATATTAAAATCCCTTGGCATTTCACTGTAGCAGTAACCAATGAAATGTTAAGGCATCATGCACTTTAGTCCTAAAAAATTAAAAAAAAATTGAGAACTGTTTATTTTTTTAGTGTTCAGCTTGTTTTTCTCTTTCAATTTCATTCTTCAATATTAGGTTTCTAGGTATTAAACTTCATAATTTGTTTCAATTTTTTTTTTTATGGAGTTATCCTGATCTTCTTATTCAAGTTTATCAGGTTAATCTGGGTTGACTTGAGTCATTATTTTTGTCTTTTTTTATTTGATTTTATTTTCAATTGAATACTTTAACATCGAGTTGATTGAGAATTGAGTTTCATAATTTGTTTTTTATTTGCTTATTATGGGGGTAATCACAGTCTTATAACTCGAGACGCGGGTTAAGCCGATTGACTTAGTTTTTTTTTTCTTTTTTTAGGTGGTTTTTTTTTCAATCTCATCCTTCAATATTAGGTTGAATGAGAATTATGCTTTATAATTTGTTTTAATATGCATTCTATGAGGTTTTCTAGTCTTATCACTCAGGTCATGAGTTTGTTTTGTTAACTTGGGTGGTTTTTTATGTCTTTTTATTTTTATTATTTTTTGTAATTTCATCATTCAACATTAGGTTAGGTTGATTGTGAATTGAGATTTATAATTTGTTTCAATGTACTTTTTATGGGGTTATCACGTTCTTATGACCCAAGTTTGAAAAGTTAATCTAGGTCGAATGAGCTCTTTCTTTTTAATTGAATTTTTCAACATTAGGTTGATTGGGGATTGAATTTAATATTTTTTTTTAATTTGCTTTCTATAGGGTTATCAGAGTCTCATGACCTGAGTAGCAGATTTGGTAGGTTAACCCAAGTTAATCTGGATTGATTTAATATGTTGTCGTTTTAATACTTGAAAAATAATGTCGCCTGGTTTTTTTATTTAAATTATATTTTTCTTGATTATCCGAGTTGTCTTTGAATCTATCAAATTGACTAGGTCACATTAAGCTAATTTCTATATATAATTTTATTTTTTTCTACTAAAAACACATTAACAACAATTAAATATTTTCTCATGTCTATAAAAAATTTAACTTGATTGGAAGCAATGTAGTAAAAAAAATCTATAAAGTTTTTTTAATCTCCTTACCCGATGATGAGTTTATTTTAATGACTGATTTTTTTGAATTCTTTCTTTATTTTTTATTTTTAATTTCATTATTGTTCACATGATATGTATAGCTAAGAGATGTAATTTGCGCTAAAACTTTGTATGCATAATAACCCGTTAGGTTTATGAGTCACGCTTGACAAGTGTACTTTCTTTTACCCTTTGCCTCATGCCTCGTGCCTTGTGTTTCGGGAATGATGACTAAGGATGTAAATCCAGGACCTATCCGTTCAAAATCAGTAAAAACAATTAGAGAACAAACCTTTTACTAACTCAATTTTAAAGCAATCCACTCTCGACAAGTTTCATTGCCGAACGAAACTGAAAGCACATAATACACATTTCTAATACCTCATGATGGACCAAACAGAAAGTGCTGGAAAAATGTGCAGCTACTAGTTAACGATAAAAGCTCAAACAAAACTTGTTTTTATGATTTAAAAATGTTTTTAAAAAATTTAATTTTTTTTATTTTCAATCGTTTTGATATATTAATATTAAAATAACTTTTTAAAAATAAAAAAATATTATTTTAATACATTTTTAAACAAAATACTTTGAAGAACCACTACTCCCAACAATACCATAATGATGTTAAAAAGTAGAAATGAGTGCTAGGTGCACAAAGCAATGATCACCAATTTGATTATCTTCAGGTTGCTTTTCCGATTCCAGTAAGCGCACCTTCAATCTTGATGGTTACAACACTCCTTTCCATACCTTTTCTCCTTCTAGAGAGGGGCTTCGTCTATAAGAGCCCTAGTTGCTATTCTGATACAGTACATTGCGGGGTCAGATACTATCTTCGATTGCCCAGGTCAATTGCTCTACTAGTACTATACAGGAGAGTACATGTTTTTAAGGAGTTGACCAAGAGCTGAATGGAGTCAACGTTTTCACTGCCGTTGCTTATGCAATTGGGGAAGTAGAGGATGGCTGTTACCCTTTTGGTTGTTGTGTATATGATCGAGTCAACTTTTTTCCTTGATCGTATCAGACTTCATCCCAACCGCTTAATCAAGTAAAACGCACCAGGAATTATTAAAATCTGAACAACTGGCTAGTAAAGCAGCAGCAGAAAACTAATTTATGTGGCTCTTGTAACTTTGATAATTTCCAACTGGGGAACGGAGTTTTTACGTCTTCGGAAATTTCTTTTTGAACCTCGTATCAAAAAGACCTCAACCTTGGTAGAAAAAGCTTTTGATGCATAAAGATGAAAGCATGGATTGCACATTGAAGATCGAGGATGCAAGTACGCCTAGCATATGACTGCTGATGGTTTCAATTCTATAGTTGAAAGCAGGTGAGAGAAAGAACAATACAACAAGAGGCAATTCCAAAGGAATATGACTCCTGGAAGGGCAATGGCAGGTGCACGTCATGCCGGGAGAATCATAGCGCAATAAGATGCAATGGTTCTTCGAATATACCATCATATTACCGTCCAGAATTACTTTTGCCTCGGCACCACCAGCAAAGCACTGCATGTAACTATGCGTTGAAAGTGGAAAGAGTTTATGCAATTGCACAAACCATTTCATCCTTTACCATACAAAAAGTTTCTATGGATAATTACAAAAACAATAAACTCAATGAGAACACAACCATCTATTCATGATCGGCACGTATTGAAGATCTCACCCCGCATGACATCGATTGGCGTGTGCTCTAAAGTATAACGTTCAGGACCTAGATACATGCCTGTCTTTTCCAGAAGAGCTAGCCCTTCACCCCTTCCATATCTTGAAGTATAGAGTTGCAGGTACTCTAAGTCCTGATAGAATAAAAGGTGAAAGATCATCAAAACCAGAAACATGTATTAGAGAAAAACCCAGCACTATCCATGAACAACTTTTATCTTTCTCAAATGCGCGTGCGCGAGAGAGAGAGGGAGAGGGAGTCAAGCATTGATAATTTTCAATCACTACAGCCATGACACAAGTACCAAGATTCCAACTTTAGCATAGAGAATCTTAAAAGAAATATTCAGGTAACATGTAAAATATATTGATCCTAGCATGAGATCAGATTACTTTCATTTTTTTAAAAAAACAAAAACAACTTGAAAAGATTTTATTTTGAAAATAAAATCCTGGGGATCTTGTTAGGAACTCTCATAGCAGCAAACCGTGCTCTGATCTGAACCCAAACAAATGAACGATCACTTAAATATCTCTTACCTGCAAGCCACTTAGTATGCGCTCTAGTCTAACAGATGCAACTGGCTGGTGGGAGGATGAGAACACCTCGCCTGGATAGTATAAAACTCCATCACCTGGAGGTAGACCACGCCTGAAGCTTATCTGCTTGCAGGCAAGCATTTCATTGTCAGAGAAAAAGAAAAAAGAAAGTAAGGTTTTATAACTGGCAGTATGTCACGCCCTACTGTGCTCAAAGGCAAACATTTCAAAGTCAGAGAAAAAGAATAGGAAAGCAGAAATTTACAACTGTCGTTCTATTCTATGAATGAATGAGACGCAATGAAAATACCTCTGCGCTAGGAACAGTAGCCTTCTCATAGCAGTTGGCACCCCAGTACAGAAAACCTGTTGCGCCTTCTTTCCACACACGCCAGAACACAGCACGGTGTTGAGTACCACGCATCCCAATGTGCCAATTAGGATGAGGATCAGAGGGTCCCAAACACACATATGTCCACCATTCCTGCAGAAGGAATAAGCAGGCTTTGCTTCAGAATAACTATACATGGCACTAAAAACAAGTGCTACACATTCAAGTTCTAAAACATGTTACTGTCCCAGAAAGAACAATGAAATAAATCACAAAACTATACCCATCAAAATAAAAATTAGAGCCCCAGAGATTAAAACTTTATAGCCTAGCATGGTTGCTTTTGTATAAAAATGGTGACCAAAAAACTTAAGCAGTACTGAATAACATCCAATTACCAATTAGAATACATCATAGTGTCAGATTGAAGCTATTTTTTGCTTCGTATACTAGCAGAGATTTGTAACCAGTGGTCCTATTAACCAGCTGAAAATACTACAATCTGTCTACTTCCCTTTATATGACAGCAAGAACAAAAGAACCATTCACCAGCCACAGTTACAAAGCTCGTTAGAAAACTATGGATATGCACGCTTTTTTAACTAAACAGGGATTATTTAGCATGCCTAGGTCAAATTCAATTCCTTCATAAATAATTTACACTGAGAACAATATTAAATTAAAACTCAATGAAAAAGATAAAGATAACAAGAATGTTACTAAAGTTGTTTAGTTCTCAAATACAGATATCAGTTCATCGTCACAGGATCAGAATAAGGACCATCATATTTTTAGTATAGCTTTTTTTGTCCTTTAGAAGGAAAGCACGGCACTGGTTATTACCTCACCATTCTCTGGCTGCAATTCAGAGACAATTTCCTTGGCCAGATCCTCTCGATCACCAAGCACCCACTCACTGCAGAGAAAATTGAAAAGTAAACTACACCTCTTCCTCCTTTTTTCTGATAATATATAAATTACATCCTTTAGAACATTAGAAGATCTTAGCTATATGAAATATAGTACAAACATGTCCCAAATAACCTTATGCATCTAATTGAAAGTCAGTTCAAGATAACTGCCAACCAATAAAGTAGTGAGATAAGAAGTTCAAGTTGTAGCCTTAGGCACACAACATATGAGGTACATTCATCAACATATCAAGAAATATCAGATAAGTCTGCTAATCAATTTATAAAAACAGCTTCTCTTCTTTGCCACGGTTAATCATTATATCACTGAGCTAGTAAATACCTATGCAGTACATTTGGTAGTACATACCAAGTCATGCACAGCAAGGCCCATCTAAGTTCAGTTCAAGGACCATAACAAGAACAGTCAAAATATTTCCAAATCTCACTCTTAACTGGAGTTCCCTCCAAAAAATGGAGCAAAATTATCTGGTTCTTAGATCTAAATAGCTACAGCAGGCCATATCCCACTGATAAGCTTATTTGAATCCATATGGACAGCAAAGAGGGTCGCTTGCTATTGAAAAACTATGCATCGACTCAGACAAAAAACAATTCCATAAAAACTGAATATGGTCATATGATTCCAAATCTGATGCAACTTCCCTGTTGGATGGTGCAATGGAGGTGCGGTACATTCCTGAAATACAGAGCCATATTGGTGGGGGCATATAAACGACATTAATAATATAAAAGCACCGATGCCCAACTGACAACACAAGTATAAAAATGGCATGCATGTGTGCGAAATCACAAACATAAGCGGTATGCACGCATACAAAAATATGTAACTTGCATGCAAGGAAGTAACCAACCCCAATACCTTGTACAATAAATTTGAGTATGTGGGCGCAGAAACTTTGGCACTTTCACAAAAGCCTCAAAAGGAGTAGGCCCAAGGGGTGCATCGCTTGGTCCTTGATGAAGAGAAAGCAACATGTTAAAACATAACCATAATCAACTAATGGCTGAATTAATGGTCAAGCTATAGTTTCAGCCCAACAAATCATTCAGCATGAATAAATTGGAACAGAAACTAATTATCAGCATATCAGAGAGCAATTAGTGAATTCATACCACAATAGTACGTAGTTAACACACGTGCGTCAGGAGCATAAGTATGGATCTTACTGGCCATGCTGCGGACCATATCATATTGTTCCAAATTCAAAGGCTGCCATGATGTATGGGAATCACATTAGTTATGAAGGAGACATGTTGCATGAACCCTAAGAAATTGGTTATAAATCAAAAGGCATTATACAAATTGAGCAGTTAAAATTTTTAAATTGTCTAATGATAATGCCAAAGACACCACACTGAAAGATAATACATATACTATTTTGCTTCTCAAAAGTGTAGAGATAGAGAGCAGAAATGGTTTTGAAAGGCACTAGTTTTCGTAATTTGTCATCCCAAATTGAAAGAGTTTAGAGCACATGCAGAGGAGATCAAATGGAGACATCATATCATCTTGATATGTAAGCAAGTCTTATAATCATGAAATGCTACAACACTCTGAAATTACTCTCTCTTTTCCGCCTTCTCAATTTTCAAGTAAACAAATTATCAGAAACGAAAAAGGAGAATAGACCGATGAAGGTAGAATCAAGGGCACTACCCAATGACATGGGATGCATACACGCAATCTATCCCCAAATGGATTAGTGTTGATACCTCATCCCACAAGTAAAAATAGGCTTTCTTCCAGTGAGACTTTGTCCTCAAGATGTCAATTTCTTTCTGCAAGTAGTCCTGTGCTGCACTGTTACAGTTTCAGATTAAAATTATATGGAAGCTCATTAGTTTTTACATCAAACTACTAGATAGAAGCGAGGAGAGACAACTGATTCTATACCCAGGGACTGCTTGACTATATGGTACTGCATATGCTGCTAATCTTGGGTCTGAAAAATACTCATCTGATTTAGGATGGTCAGCTGTAACATAAAAGAGAGAGAAAGAGAGAGAGCTATTAGCATTTGCAAAATGTTGAACAAGTACATGCTTATCTTCATTTTTCTCAACCAAGTTACCTGGCCATGGACAAGTGTATGTCAAAACACGCATGTTGCCACCCCACCTGCAAAAATATGGACTGATTCTATAATGAAGAAGCCACTTGAAATGTTGATCCAGAGCCTCATACCATTCATCACTTCCATGTTCAACACCAAAACGATCCTCAATTACAGTATCAGATATCTAAATAAGGTAAGGAATTCAACACTGAAAGTTATCACATCTTTTTAGCAGCATACAAAAATTGAATTTCAAAAAGACAAGACGACCAAGAAATTGATACTTATTATGCCATCATCTACCATGAAGTTCTGTTGGTAATGCCTAAGTATGTGAGCAGCAATAGCATTTGCAAATTGCTTCTTCTGTTATCCCATTCTCATGTGATAAAATATAAGCATACGATCATTATCATTTCTCATATATATAAAGGTAACTGTCCTTGTTTATGAAAGAAGGCATATCACTCGTCACCTACAAATGAGCTTGGGCTTTGACTTTGGTTATGTTCAGCACAGTTCAATTCAGGTTTGCTAGAATTAAGTCTTACACATGGCTGACCTGTGCCCCTGTTTGTTTTGAGCTCCACCATGTTGCACTTCTACTAGGAAGACTTGTAATAATTACATCATTACAGAAAATGTACAGCTTATATCAAGAGGAAACTCAGATAAACATTCAGAGAATGGCAATTTTGACTTCTATAAATATTGGAATTTGTGAAGGCCAACCTCACAACAATAAATTCAGAGTATCACCAATTTCAAATTTGGTAATATTAAGGTTCAAGAAGATAAGGATACACCAAATACAGCAGGAAGTGAAGGAGTTGCTGGAAGTACGAAGTCCCAAACAGTCAAGTTTAGCTTGACACGAACTGTTAGGTTTGAAATAGCATCTTCATCCATCATATCAACTGGTCCATTATCTGTAGAGAACTCAGAAAATACTGGAGATAGAAGAGCCCTTCTTAAAGATGTAGTCACAGATTTGGCTCTTTCTACCTAAAAAACAATTGCTGATATGAATTGCTTGTGATCACAGGGTTAAGAAAATGATGATGATGATTGATTCAAATATTTACCACTTCATCCAATGGTTTTCCTTCATCGGGCTCCATGATGTCAAGACAGTTCCTAAGTTCCGAGTACAGCTGATACCTGTCAGCTTTTCCCAAGCGCTGTGATGGAGATCTGTGGAGGACTCAATCAACTATAATAAGTAACTTGATGTCCATATTTACTAGCATTAAATAACAGGAGTCATACATGGGAAAGTACTGAGCTTATTTAAAACTCGACAGCAATAATTTCAGCATAGAAACTTTATGCATTAAACAAGGAGCATATGGCTATCATTGATTAAATCAAAACAGATATGTATTACTCTGCCTCTGCTTTTATAGCGGTGATGAAGAACTCCCCTTCGTATTGACCCTGTGGCTGTGCACTTGGAACATCAATGGAAACCCAAAGTGCAGTTGTTTCTCTGCAGCAAAGGGAAAACAACAAAACCACCTCAATCTCATTGCAAGAAATCACTTGGAATTTCTTCACGCTGCATTAAATGAATAACACACAATCAATGATGAAGGCAATACCCAGGAGCTAGGTTTATTTGACTAACTGGAAGATCTAGAGGCACAAGAGCATCTGGGACACCTAATATAGAAACCACTCTCCGCAATGTTATGGATTGTCCAACGACCAACCTGTTCACAGTCAATATCAGAAAAACCAAGAACTAGTAGAGTAGTAGATCATCAAGCTACAAAAAGAACTATATTGCTCTGAGTAGTTCACCGATCACCAGATGTGGAGGTTAAGTCACAACACTGAACCTGCACAACCCCTGCACTGCCAGAACCACCCCAAGTAGCTTTCGGGCGTAAAGCAATTTGAACACTTTCTCTCTCATTTCTAGCTGCCAGAAGATTTATCTTCAAGGTAAAATTAATATTAGAAGACAGAGTACTATAACACCAAAAAGACAGCACTTACTTTTGATTCCCAAAACAAACATACCACAAAACATCAAGGTCGCAGACAATTCCGTTAAAAATTTTTCAGTGTAAGCCAAAATCTAAACCTACCAGCATTTATTAATAAATCCTACAATCTGAGACATTTAAAATATCAAGTAGGCATCGCAAAGCATACAACTATTAGCCACATTAAGACAACCGAAAATTTTTATTATCCACACATAATCATCTCTAGTTTGCACTACGTGAGCAATCAGCCAAATCCAATGGTGAGGCTAAACAAATTCCACATATAAACAGCATATCCTCTCAACAAGACGAACACCAGACACGCATTACAAATGCAGATTAAATAAAACTTACAGGCTCCAAATGTCTACTGGGAATCTCTTGCGGTCCAACATTTGCAGTGCTAGGCAAGCACCAAACATGCACTAAATCTGAAGTTAAAACCTCAGAGGGATCGATTGATCCTCTGGGTGAAGAATTTGAAAAATGTACGCCACCGCCATCATTCCATCCATAAGCTGTTCCTCCTCCAGCAACACCTTCAACTGGCGGAACTACTATGCCTTGAGGATTCGCTCCTAAGTGTGTCAAAAATTCCTAATTAATTAAGTTCAGAAATATCTAAAACAAAAAATAGGACCATAAAAAAACAGCTCAAAATAAAATTAATAGCAGTTGATGCAACCATGATTAACAAATTCAATCAAGAAGAATTGAATTATTAAGAAACAGTAAAATCGGAATCGGAAAATTAACAGCAATAAATGAAACGGTTCAGAGTGGATTCGGAAGAAATGAGTGCGGGAGGAACGAACCTGTGTTATCCATTTTGATACGGTTATATCGGTGCGGTGCTTGAAATTTAGAAAGATCTCTCGATTTTTTTTTCTTTTTTTTTTCAGGTTTAGGAAAGAGGAGCAAATATCACCTGAGTGAGAGGATCGCGTTTTGAGAGTGGAGAAGAGTGATGAACTTGTTATTATATGAGAGGAAATTGATATTTCCACTCCTGACTTTACTTGTGCCACTCTCTTCCCATTTTGTCTCTAAACGACAGAATGTATGAATGTGGTCATTTTTGTTTTTGAATATATTTTAAAAATATATAAACTGTTTTTTTTTATTGTGACGTGAAAATATTTAGAAAATATTTTCTAATAAAAATATTTTTTAAGAATATAATATATCATAATACTAAATACGCTTGTGCAGTAAATATATATTTGTTTCTTTTCAGCCCTTTGTTTTTGAAAACAGAAAAGAAAAGAAAAGGATATAAAATTATAAGTGTGGTAACATTTTTTTTATATTTAAAAAATTATATCTTATATCTTTTTATTGTTTATATAAATATTGATTACATTTTATATATAAATCAAGAAATTATAAACTCAATTAATAAAAAAAATTAAAATATTATATATTATTATAATTGATATAATGTTCAAAGTTTCCTTATGTGTGTTACTAAAAAACAAAAAAAAAAATCACAATCTACTCCTTTTTCTCTGGCGACAGCTTTCATTCATAACCAATCACCAATCCCCCTTTACTCTCTCCGACCAGCCGCGCCACCAGCAACCCCATACTGCTCACCCATCTCTAAGCAGCCTTGCCACCAGCTGCCCCACCACTTCTAACCATCACTGCAGCACAACTCGCTGTTCAACAACCTTCTCATTTAAGACTTGTTTGTTATCCACTTTCATACATTTTTTATCATCATTCCAACCATAATATGTCTGGTGTTCTTCTTTGAAACTCAAGTTCAAACCTTATAGTTGCTAATATTAGGGCTGAGCGTTTCCGGTTCGGTTCGGTTTTGAATCAAAATAAACAACCAAACCGATTTATTTTTTTTAATTTTTTGAACCGAACCGACTCGAAAACCGGTTCAAACCGATTAATTTCGGTTCGGTTTTTTTCCCTTCCAAACCGATTCAAACTGAAATTATTCTAACTTGTTCACAGTCCCAAAAAAATTCCTAATCCCTACGTCGAAGAAGGCAACTAAAAATCTTCCTTGTTTGAGCATTTTGATGCTCTGTGCCTCGACCTCCCACAATTAAAACAAGAGCCTCCAAATCCAAAGCTTCTGCTACGCATAATAAAGAAAAGATGTCATATTTGTTTGCTGAAACTTGTATGATCAAATTGTCCAAACCAGCAGCCACACAAGCAAAAGATAAGAAATACAACAGGAAAAAAAAGGAGGGAATGAAAGGGAAAAAAATCCACAACTTAGCACTTACCCACATCATGCATGCACCCCATAAAGCCTGTAACTTTAGGTTTACAAAGAGTAAAGAAAGGGAGAAAAATCAAAGCAAAGGAGAGTAAAGGGAAGGGGGAGGGATATGCAGAGAAGGGGGGTTGGGAGGGATATGCAGAGAGGGGGGGCTAAAGGGAGGGAGGGATATGCACAAAAAGGAAAGGGGAGGCTAAAGGGAGGGAGGGATATGCAGAGAAGGGGCGGCTGATGGCTAGTTGAAAAGTGATTTTAGGGTTAGAAAATGTTGTATTTATACTTTTTTTTTTTAAGTGTTGGCTGGTTGAACTGGTTTGGTTCGGTTCAATCGGTTTCAGACTTTAGAAACCGAAACCGAACCGAACCAGAATTTTTTTGTGATTTTTTAATCGGTTAATTCGGTTTTTTTTCGGTTCGGTTTTTTCGGTTATTTTTTTTTCCGGTTTTCTCGGTTTAATCGGTTTATCGGTTTTTTTGCTCACCCCTAGCTAATATGATAGTTACTAGAGGCTTATGTAGTCGTTAACTTTAGGGCCCATAAAATTAGTCGAGGTGCACGTAAACTGACCCGGATACCCACGTTAATAATAATAAAAAAAACATGTTTGATGCAGTTTGGTATTTCCCTCATTCAACCTTATATGCATGTTCTTGCAATATTTTGCAGTACCTTTCCATTTATTTGCAAGTTTTTCAAATATTCCAAGTCTAAATTAGCATGCTTCAACTTTATTATCACTTAACATTTTCTCCATCAAACCATACAAGTATAGTCCCTATTTTCCCTTATCCTTATCGTAAATAAATCCAAACACATATTAGAGATCATAATAATGATAATAACTAAAATTCAATTAAAGATGGTACAAAAACATACAATTTATATATCTCATTAAAATTCAAAAAATAATATCAAATACATTAACAAATATCTCAAATAATAATATTCAACATTAGCTTTAAAATAAAAATACATATATATTATATATATACAATTATATATATATATATATATATATATATATATATATATATATATATATATATATATATATATAATGTTGCACAATTGCTTCTCCACTCATCAAATATTTGTTTTGCTACATTATCTCTTCATTGAGTCAACTCCTATCATGATCCCTAATAATGTGATTTAACACATTTTCTCTTAGTAAAATAATACTAATTGTTTGACCTGATATCAAAATTTGGTTTATTTTTCTATTATTTGTACAGACAAACAAGGCCGCTAATATCATAATAATTAGGGTGTCAAATATCATCATATAATATATAACAAGACCTTGATTAATTTGATTATGACAATTCACTCTTTCTTATAAAAAAGTATATATATAACATTAAAAGGAAATCCTAATAAAAAAAGTAAACACATACAATTATAAAACACAAAGCCCACATTTGATGTAACGTTGTCTATAAAAAATTAATGTCCCATGAATATAATGAGCATTCATCAATTCAGTCTTTCCATTCATTTAATGTAATGTTGTTTATAAGAAATTGTAATAATTTTGATGAGCCCAATTAAGGAAGGGAATGCATGATATAATACCCAAAGTTTCTCTCAATTCATGTTCAACATTGTAGGTTAATGCATTACAGAAAGTTGATGATTTTTGAAGTCTTGCTAAGTAAATAAGCTATTACAAAGACAAACCAACAAAAACAGGAGAATGAACCCACTTTCACCATCTCCCATCTCTCTACAAAACCTATAATTTCAGCAATCTCAAAACCCTAATCATGTCTAACCACTATTTAAAATTTTTCATAAATATTCAATATTGGTTGAACCTCAACACAGGGTTTCAAACCTTCCATTCAGAAGGTTAAAAACCCTCTCAATTCTTTTTTTCCCTTTAATATCTTGTTCTCATATTTTACTCCTATAACTTCTTTGCATGTCTATTTTTATAGGTCAAAATCAGTTTTAATTTCTTTATTTCTTTCCTCTTCTTTAAAATCAAAATTAACAATTGGTTTATTTACCAGATATAAATGCTTAAATTATGACCATGCTAATGAAATAAATAAAAAGATTGAACTTTCATACAAGATAATTTTGTAGCATTCAAAGTTTAACTATAAATAAAACTTAAGTTCTCAACTTAATTATCTTAAAAAAATTCAATTATGTTGGAGGAAGGCAAAGAATTTACTATTTGTAAAAAAATATAGCAATAATTGTTGTTACCCATTTTAGGGCCCCATATAAACAAAAAAATTTAGAAAAAAAAGAGAAAATAAAAAATAATTGAAAAAGGTTGGAAGAAAATAAAAAATATATATATGTATATCAATAAGAAGAGTATATCATAACGCCTAGGAAATTGCCAAAAAATGGTTGATGAAGATTAAATATACAAGATTAAAAATTTTAACAGTATATTTTCAACTAATGAAGACTTTATTAGTAAAAAAAATTCAATTTGAGGAGGAAAATTCAAATTTGGATGTTTAAGAACTCAATTAGAATTTTTTTAAGGTTTATTTGAATTTATTATGGGCTTAATTGCAAGAAAAATTATTTTTTAAAGTCAATTTTGGCTTTAATTGAAATAAATTAAAGTCTAGGGGTCGAATTGTAATTTTTAGAAGTTAATTTGGTCAAATCAGGGGTTTCATTGCATAAATATTGAAGTTTGATGGAAAATTAGAGACTTAATTGAAGAAATCCAAAACCAATGATTAAATTGGAAAATGTGTGTAAATATAGGGGTTGAAATTGACCAAATCATAGCCAAATTAAAAAAATTAAAAGTTTGTTGATCAATTAATGGGTTAAAATGCATAAATTCAAAACCAAAGATCAAAATAAAAAAAAGCAACAACTTAGGGGATGATAATTAAGTTTGGCAAGGGGTGAAATTGCATGAAATTAAAAGTTTGAAGGCAATTATAGATGCAATAAAAAGAAATTGGAAGAACAGGGCCTCAATTAAAATTTGTTATTCTCAAATAAAAAACCCTAAATGACGCGTCATTCAGACTTAAAGAAGAAAAGGTGAGTGACCCGTCGTTCGGTCGATTGACCTCTATTTTTGACAGTTTTAGTTGATCGAGTTGACAACTTCAAACTAATGAATGTAGAGCTACAAACCTTCAAATTGAGTAAGGTTGGATTCAAATAAAAGATTTCTTAGCTTTGCAAGTTTATGAGAGGCAAACATTTCAAAAAGAAAGAAAGAAAGAAAGAAACAAAGAGAGAATAGTTGTTCTAAGTATACTTTTCTACTCTAAAAGTACGTCCTTTGTGGCCATCTTTTGATTTTTTCTTATTATTTACTTTTGTTTTATATTTATGTTTATAAGCATAGAAAACATATTTGAATGCTTAACAAGTAATGTTGTATTCACCTCTTTATTGCTGTGTTTTTATTTGATGATATTTATTTTGAAGTTTTTTTTTGTGTTTTTGATACATTAAAGTTGTTATTTAAGTTTGTTTTTGATATATAATATTGTTTTAGTTTTTTTTTTAACTTAAGCTATGCATGTTAAAGCAAGGGTGTTTTACCATGGGTTTGTTAGGTCTGTTTATACATAAAATAGGTTTAGAAAACTAATTTTGAATCCATGTTATGTGAACATATAATCTGTTTTAATTTTTTTTTAGATCCAATACCTCTTATTTGATTTTGATGTTTTTTGTTAGTTTTTTTTATTTAAACATGTTTGTGTATGATATTATGACTTGTCGGGTTAAAAAAAGGCATGCTTTAGAAGCAAAAAATGCTCATTTCTAGGCTTGGCAATGGCTGTCATTTCTAGGCATGACTAAGTTTTTTTTCCCCTAGGCTTAATCAAGATTCCAATGTTCTTTGTGTTCTTAATAAGAACATTGCCTAAGCCACTAGATTTGGATCAATTTTGGTCCATTTATTTGCATATACACCTTTCTTATGCATGATTAATCAATAATCTAGTGTTTATTCACATCAATACATGTTTAAATGGTTTTTAATCCTAGGATTTTGGTTTTGAATCGAAATCCATTTTGGTCAAATCATAATGTTTCAATGATAATAGAAGTGAATGGATGTTAAATTATTGATCCTTGCATGATTTCCAACATCTATATGACTTTGGTTTACCTATATCTAATCTGGTTTGAGAGCCACGTTGTTGGATTCATGTTGAATGTTATTCATATGTTCTTCGTGTTCTTCTCAAGAACATTTTCTTAGCTACATGATTTTGACCTTTTTTTATTTGTCTAAAACCCTTCCTTATGTATGATTAACCAATAATCTAATGTTTATTTGCATCAATAATATAATTTCAATGACTTTTAATTATAGGATTTTAGTTTAGAACCGAAATCTATTTTGACAAAATCGTAACGTTTTAGTGATAATCCAAGTGGTTGGATGCTAAATTATTGATCTTTGCATGATTTACAATATGTATGTGTCTTCATTATGACCAAATCTGGTCTGATTTTGAACCCACGTTGCTGGGTTCGGTTTCAAGTGTTCTTCGTGTTATTTATTTTTTTGGTGTTTGATCTGTTTTGTTCAAGAATTTTTGAGTTTTTGTGTTAATATTTTTTTTCTTTGGTTTTGTTTTTGGGTTTTTTCGTGTCATATCAAGATTTTTAGTTTCGTTTATGGTGGAACCAAAAATTTCAGGTCAACTCGGTTGGGTTGAATAAAAAAAATTAGGTCAAAGGGTTTTGTACCCTGTTTGGTTTGCCATTTTCGTTAAGGGTTTTTTGGGTTTAAGGGTGTTTTTGACAAATACCCCTTTGGCTTATTTTGAGTAAGGTTGTCAATTCCATTTCAGTAGGTGTCGTTTCGGGGTTGTACTATATATATATATATATATATATATATATATATATATATATATATATATATATATATATATATATATATATAATTCAACAAACATAATTCAAATTCAAGATAAATTAATTATATATTATGCAATACAGGTACAATGTCAAATAAATATAATTTTACAATTTAAAATATTTCTAAATAGTCAAAATTAAATAGATCTTTAATTTAAAGTAATTCAACTTAAACAAAATATCAAAATATTATGAAAATAAAATATTTTAACACAAAAGAAACATAAATCAAACATCATCTCCATTATTATCATAGAAATAAGGATCTTGATCTTATGGTGGTATGTAGGGGAAGTCATCAACTAAACATTCCAATAGTTTATCATTTCCACCAAGCTCATTCTCGTCATCAAAACATATCTCTTTATCCTCTAAAATCAAAGTAGACAAAGGCACTTCAATAGTTTCCCAACTTATATCATCTCCAACAAAAAGGCTAGGTTCTTTACAAATCCATTCATTCAATAGGTCACTGTTATCAAGGCTAATTGGATTTAAAACATCTCTTGTTTTGCTCAAATTCCTACAAAGTATAAATATGAAAAAAACAACATGAATATAAACCATATATATATTAGTGATAAATCTAATTTTCAAAAATTAATATCATTGTTATTGAAAATAGTATTGAAAAAGAGCTTTTTATACTTGGGTGGTTTAGTTAATCAAATTGAACCGAGTTCAATTTGATTCAATGACTTTTCAAGCCTAGAACAGAACATGTGAAATGAAACTGGAACATTCTGACCAAAATTTAGCCGAAAAATCCAAAACGAACCGAGATTTGAAATGAGGTAAAAATTGTTCTATTTTTTAAATTGGTATGAAATGTTTCGGCCATTCCAGACGAAACGGAACGGAATTGACAACCTTGATTTTGAGTAGTTTTATTACAAGAAAAAATGGGTTTTTGTCAAACAAAGCCTGAAAAAAATAATAAAATAATAAAAAATATTTTTTTCTTGCATGTGGCCAAAAATTCTAAAATTATTTGAGCATATTTATCAAAGAAAATTTAAAATATTTTTGCATGTTTTAAAAAAATATTGCATGGATTTTACAACAAGTTTGTAAAATTTCAAAGGATTTTGACACATTTTAAAAATACCAAAACTGATGTGGACTAGCCCAAAAACATCAGCAAGGACCCATTATATGTTTCAAATGATCCAATGACTCGGTCTAAGATGAAGGCATTGAAAGAAACATTGAATGCATTAATTTTAAAGGTTTCGACCAAGCCAGATTTGAAGGCCCCATTGGAGTATCAAGAGGAGGTCTTCTTACATCTTATCCATGTGCAAGAGAGGCCCAATCCAACCTTATTCGGGTTATAAGGCGAGGGCAGCAAAGGAAACAAAGAATCTTTCTACAACTTGGAAACAAATTGGGTGGCTACCTTTTCCTTTTGTTTCTAGGATTAATGGGATTCATGGAAGGCTATAAATAAGCCTTGAATCATCTCAATAATATTGTGTTTCCTTCCCTTCTTCTCATAGTTGAACACGGATTTAATATTATGAGCTTTATTTTATTTTGTTAGCTACAACTTGAGGCTTGTTTGGGCTTAATATTACTTTGTGTTCAGCTAGGATCTAACGGTTGTTTGGACCAGGTTATGAGTTTTTTACTTTAAGGTTTTATGGTCAGTTTTGTAAGTGGGTCAAATCAGTCCACTAGGGTAGATCAATTAGGGTTAATTTTTCAAGAACTATTTAAACTCATGTAACCTAAATTTTGATAGCCATTTATGAATATTACTTCTGAATTTTTCATTTTAACATGTGAGAGTGATTCTTGCATTCTTCAGTTCTTAAATGAACTGAATCTAACTTATCGAAAATTAACTGACTTCGTGGCGTCATTCTACTTCATTCTAATAGTGTTGGTGTCTTGGGGTAGGTTTTCATTGTGTCACACTCCTAGCAGACCTATTTCGGCTTTCTAGGACCAGATCTCAATCTTGATTGTGGGCTGCGTGATCACGAGGTTCGCATCAGTTGGTATTATAGTTAGGTTACAAAACAAGGTCATATCCATCTGTTATTTTTGTTTTTTTAGTGTTCTTTTATGTTTTTCAATGTTTGCGTTGTTCACCTTCTTATTCTTTGTGTCTGCAGCATCTAAGCAAAAAGAAAGTGTTATATTTCATCTTGTTACTGGCTCTAATCACATATATATATATATATATATATATATATATAGAGAGAGAGAGAGAGAGAGAGAGAGAGATCATATGAAATTTGAAGGATGATTCAATTCGGTGCATAAACACAACTCTTAGTGAGCTATAAGCAAACCACCTCATAATTAATTGAAACTTCTTATCCTATCTACTGGGGGTGAGATCACACCATATATTAAATTTAGGCTTATTTTGATATTTTTTGCTTGAAGTTTTAATTCAAAGTTCAATTCTGCGCAGAAACACAACTCTTAGTGGTTATAAGCAAACCACCTCAGAATCAATTGAAACTTCATATTCTATCTAGAGGGGGTTAAATTGCAACATATATTAAATTTGAGTTTATTTTTATATTATTTGCTTAAGGTTTTAATCTAAGGTCCAATACTATCACAAACTGATCATACAAGGAGTTTGGATACCTAGACATAAGAGAATGACCTATAAACTGATATTTGTTGTTTGATTGTTATCTAAATACTAAATATTGAATTTTAGATCATTTCGATATCGTTTGGTCTTGGTTTCAATTCTATTACGTAAAAATTATATAATAGGTCAGATTTGCATCAAGTTTCAAAACGTGATTCTTACTATTTATTTTTGTCCAAATCTTTTTTTCTATTATAATTGGGTTATTTAGGAGTCAAGTAATTGTTTTCACTAATATTTGCTTTTATTTTATTTCGTGTCTTCGTTTCGTCCACAATTCCTATGAATTTGCATTGCTACTCTCAAAATCGTAATCGTAGTTTTGTTTTGCTTTGTTTTTCATAGATGTATTGATTCTTGACTCTGAAAATTATAATTGGATTGCGCTACGAAGGCTACTGACTTTGTTTTGTTGATTTCAGTTCCTTAAAAACCAAAAGAAAGCAAGTTGTGAGGTAAAAGGCGTAGTGAGCTTATTAGAGTGAAAAATCTTGATTTTTGTGTGAAACACAAGAGGTGTGAGGATATATTTGTGCTACTAACCAAATTTTACAGATTAAAAAAATGTTTGAAAACAACAAATCAGCAACATAAAACGCTGATGTTGCTTTCCAATAGCGAGCCATAGACTAATAACTCAAGCTCTTGTCTAGGATGTACTAGGATCTGAAAGATGAGATGAATTCATTAAACAACATAATAGTAAGGCTGATCACCGAGGAAATATGGTATGTAAGGTTGTACGAAATGTTAGATCTGATTTTGAAGAGTTTGTTGACGAAAACGCAAATGTGGATGAAGATGACTATGATTTTGCATTTACTGGCTAGGGAATTAGGTTTGGACCAAATAGGGCTAGGAGGAATGTGAATTTCTATGGCATGGGGAATTATGAAGATATGGACAGGGACTTGAACTCCATTAAACTGAAAATTCCTAACTTCCAAGGTAAAAACAATCCCGAGAGTTATTTGGAGTGAGAGAAAAAGGTAGATTGGATTTTTTATTCCCATAGTTATTCTGAACAAAAAAAAAGGTAAAATTGGTGGTCATTGAGTTTACAGAGTATGCATTGATTTGATGGGATCGGATTGTAATCAGTAGGAGGAGGAATAGAGAGCGACCAGTTCAGACTTGGTGGGAGATGAAGGTCCTAATAAGGAGATGATTTATACCAAACCACTACTACAGAGACTTATATATGAAGATATAAGGTTTGAATCAAGGTTATAAGTCAGTAGATGAATATTATAAAGAGAAGGAGATAGCTCATGCCAATATTATTGAGAATAAAGAAGCCACTATGACTAGATTTCTTAATGGGTTGAATTGGGACATTGCCAATGTTGATGAGCTATAACACTATGTGGAGTTAGAGGACATGGTTCACATGACTATGAAGGTGGAGAGACAACTTAGGAAAGGACATGTTCGACCAACATTTAATTTGGGTTCTTCATCATCTTGGAAGCCGAATCTAAGGAAAGAAGGTATTGTCCAGCCGAGGTCATTTGTTCCATTCAAAGCCGAACCACCAAAGGCTAAAGTTGATGTCTCTACTGGTAACAAAGGTAAATCTGAAACTCAACCTAAATGTACTTGTGATGTTAAATATTTTAGGTGTCCGAGTCATGGATATTATGCTTTGGAGTGTCCAAACAAGATAATTATGATGATTAGAGATAATGGTGATATCAAATATGAAATAAACAAATCTAATCGTGAAGGCATGCCACCATTGGAAGATAGTGATAAGGATGAGTTAGCATTATCGGTTGAGGAGTCTTTGGTTATAAGGTGAACACTTCAGGTTCAGGTCAGGGAAGATGAAGGGAGAACATTTTCCATATACATTGCTATGTACAAAGCAAAGTGTGAAGTTTAATTATAGATAGTGGAAGTTGTGTTAATGTTTGTAGTACCACCATTGTTAGTAAACTGAATTTATGTATTGTTAAACATGTTAAACCATATAGATTGCAATGACTGAATGATAGTGGTGAAGTAAAAGTGACTAAACAGGTTATGATTTCATTTTTATTAGCAAGTATATTGATGAAGTTCTGGGTGATGTGGTACCAATATAAGCAAGTCACATCTTGTTAGGGAGACCATGGCAATATGATAGAAAGACAATTCATGATGGGATTAAAAATAAATGTACCATTGTAAAAGATTGTAAAACCATCACTCTTGTACCTCTTACACCCAAACAGGTGTATGATGATAAAATAAAGCTAAAAAGTGAGCATGAGGCTATAGAGAAAAAATATCAAGGTGAGGAATAATGGGAGAAGACCATCAAATTCAGCCAGAACCCAAAACACCACTATAACCCATTCAGCCACCCATCCAAACACAAACAAATATTCGGCTAACACTCCAAACAAATCAGACCATTCAACCACTACTAAAAAACTCCCAAATATGACCGAGAATGTAGGTAAGACAAAAGGAGTAAAGAAAGTTAGGAAGGGTGACGAGAATTGTGTGGAAAAACTAAAGAAACAACCCAATTTTTATGTTAAAAAGGGTGAGGTAAAATCTATATTTTTCACTAGCAAGCCAATGATTTTACATGTGTACAAAGAGGCTTGCTTTAATACTTACGATCTTGATCATATTGTGCCTAGTGTTGCTGTTTCTTTGTTGCAAGAGTTTGATGATTTCTTCCCTGAAGATATTCCTAACAGATTACCACCATTGAGGGGGGTAGAGGATGGGATTGATTTCATACTCAGAGCTTCAATTCGTAACTGACCAGCCTATAAAAGCAATCCCGATGAGATAAAGGAGCATCAAAGGCAAGTTGATGAACTAATTGAAAAGGGGTACATTCATAAGAGTATGAGCTCATGTGTTGTACTCATGTTACTTGTGCCTAAGAAGGATGGAATATGGAGGATGTATGTTAATTATCGAGCCATCAACAACATAATGGTAAAGTATAGACATTTCATTCTTAGGCTTGATGACATGTTAGATGAGTTGCATGGATCCTGTATTTTTTCTAAAATTGACTTGAAAAATAGATACCATCAGATTAAGATGAAAGAAGGTGATGAGTGGAAAACAACATTTAACACGAAGCATAGTTTGTCTGAATGTTAATAATGTCATTTGGACTTACAAATGCATCAAGTATGCTTATACATTTAATAAATCATGTGTTGCGTACATTAGGTAAGTTTGTGGTTGTGTATTTTGATGACATTCTGATCTATAGCAAGAAGTTAACTGAGCATCTTGATCATTTGTGTAATGTCCTTAAGGAGTTACGCGGTGAGAAATTGTATGCTAATCTTAAAAAGTGTACATTTTGCATGGAAAAAAATGTGTTTATTGGCTATATTGTAACTGCACAGGGTATCGAGATGGATGATGAGAAAGTTAAGGCCATTTGGGATTGGCCTGCACCCAAATCGATAAGTGAGGTAAGGAGTTTTCATGGGTTAGCTAATTTTTATAGTCGTTTTGTGAAGATTTCAGTACAGTAGTTGCACTCTTAAATGAAGTTATTAAAAAGTTAATTGGGTTTAAATGAGGGGAGGAACAAGAATTGACTTTTGTTTTTTTGAAAGAGAAATTATGCTCTACACCTGTTTTGGCTTTACCTGACTTTACGAAAGCATTTGAAATAGAATGTGATGCATTCAGAATAGGAATAGATGTTGTTTTGATGTAGGATTAGAGATCTATTACGTATTTCAGTGAGAATTTAAATGGAGCGATCTTGAACTATCCCACTTACAACATAGAACTTTATGCGCTGGTAAGAGCACTTAAGACATGGTAGCATTACATGTGGCCAAAAGATTTTATAATTCATTCAGATCATAAGTCATTGAAACATCTGAAAGGACAAGGTAAGTTGAATAGGAGACATGTAAAATAGGTTGAATTCATTGAAACTTTTCCTTACATGATCAAATATAAGCAAGGCAAAGAGAATATAGTAGTTGATGCACTCTTATGCGGGTATGTCCTTCTAAACATCATGAATACTAGATTGTTAAGCTTTGAATATGTGAAACAATTGTATGATAATGATTCTGACTTTGTCAAGATTTATAATGTATGTGGACATTCGACTTTTGGTAAGTTTTATTTGATGGATGGTTACTTGTTCAAGGAGAATAGATTATATGTTCCTGCTAGTTCTATACGTGAATTATTTGTTCGTAAAGCATATAAGGGTGGTTTAATGGGTCATTTTATAGGTTGGAAAAACCTTGGATGTATTGCATGAACATTTTTATTGGCCACAGTTGAAAAGGAATGTGTAACAAATTTGTGAACAATGCATTGCTTCGAGAAAGAAAAATCTAGAGTACAACTGCATAGACTGTATACACCATTGTTTGTGCCTACTGAAACTTGGGTAGATATCTCTATGGACTTTGTTTTAGATTTACCTAGGTCAAAGAAAGGTAGAGACTCTATTTTTGTTGTGGTTGATAGGTTTTCTAAAATGACATATTTCATTGCATGCTATAAGACGGAGGATGCATGTCATATCGTAGACTTGTTCTTTATGAAGGTTGTATGTTTGCATGACATTCCTAGGAGTATAGTTTTAGATCATGATGTTAAGTTTCTTAGCTATTTTTGGAAGATTTTATGGGGAAAGTTAGGAATAAACTCTTATTTTTGACAACTTGTCATTCATTCTCAAATAGATAGACAAACTGAGATAATGAATAAAACTTTATCCCAACTTTTGCGTGTTATTATTCAAAAGAATCTGAAAAGGTTAGGAAGAATGTTTGTCTTTTATTGAGTTTGCTTATAATAGAATTGTGCATTCGACCACTGGCTTTTCTCCTTTTAAAATTGTTTATGGGTTTAATCCACTAACTTCTATGGACTTAATTCATATACCTTTTAAAGAAATGATAAGTTTAGATGGTGAAAACAAGGCAATGATGGTGAGACAACTCCATGGAGGAGTTCGACTACAAATATAGAAAAAGAATATATTGTATGCTTCTAAAGCAAATAAGGGGTGTAAACAAGTTGTTTTCCAACCTGGTGATTAGGTTTGTGACACGATCAAAAGATTAATGTCTTATCCCAAGTGCAGGAGTGTCGAAGTAATAAATAACCCAGCAAGATCGGGGTCGAATCATTTGGAGGTGAACTATATAAAATTATAAACAATAAATAAAAAGGAGTTGAAGAGAATTTTTGAGATATGATATTGATGTAAGGATTAAACAATGATAAAACAATTGTCAAGGTTAGAGGATCCACTAATGGTATTTCAAATAAGTATAATATAAACTCTTTTTATTATTCAACTAGAAACCACACACAAAGGAGGTTCTAATCAGATTATAATTTATTGACATGATTATATTAATTATTTTATTTGAGTAATGTCAATACTTGTAAATGTTGTCAGGTATTCATGATGATAACTTATGTTAACAACAAATTAAGTTCCTTTCATAACACAGGTGTTGGTTATACCATACAATTGGGATAAATTAAAAGTATATACTCATCAATCAATCCTTTGATTTATGTGATAGGTCTGCATTTAAGATGAACATTTACCATAAATTAAAGGTATCTTATATTATTAGACATGTTATTATAAAACATGCTCTAGTTAAGGAGTTATTGATACTTCAAGTGCAAAATGATGATATAAAACTTTGATAAAAATACACTTTTAAGTATTAATCACACGCCCAACCAGCTTATTACTAGTCCGTAGTAATCAAAGTGTTAAAATAGAAAAATAATTTACAAGTTCCACAGAGCAAGGCATTCATCATTCAACTTCCATTAATTTATCCAAATAAACAAACTCTCATTAAATTTATATATTTGCTTCATATTGTTGAAACAAGATATTAATAAACCTTCTTTTTTTATGCTCAATGTATGAAAACATTGATGATGGGGCTTTTATTGGAAGAAAACAATTTTCTGTTATAATGTTTTTCTAAGGTTAACTCCTTTAGGTTGAGATTATTATTATCTTTTTTTTATTATTTTTCTTTTTTTTTAAAAATAAAACGCAATGCATCCTTAACCCATATAGCGAGCTTTAGGCTACTGACTCCCAGACTAGGTAGTCTTAGGGCATTGAGTGTTGAGACATCCCTTCGAGCTTAGTGACTCGGGTTGCAGATACTAATATGTAGATAGTGCAATGTTTGATTTTCTTAAGCTTTCTCCCCAACTCATGTAACAAGCATTGGGCCAATAGCTCCCAAGTCAGTTGACTTTAGGGTACTAGATGTTAAAACACCCCTTCGGGTTTAATTGCTTAAGTCAAGGAGGCTACGAAACCAACCTTATTTACCTTTTTATTTATTCAATTTTATTATTATTATTATTATTATTATTATTATTATTATTTTGCAAATTATATATTATCCATTTCCCTTAGTTGTTACCTTTAACAAAAGAACATAAATAATGTAATAATCCAATATGCAATCCACAATCATTTGTTAAAGTGTGTGTAAAAATGAAAGTTTATGAATACTTGTTAGTTAGGTATATGAGCATAATCAATTGATAATAATGTGAGAGTTTGTAAACCTGAATATTTCAAGAAGTATTCTGATAGACTTTGTTAAGAATGTTTACTAAGATGCTTCTCAAGAGTCACTAAAATTCTTCTACTCTGCCATCATTGTCTTTCTTTGAATCTGTCATTTTCATCGATAAAAAAAGAGTAGATTTCATCAATTTTTTCACTATAACCCAGATTGCATCATTGTCTTTCTTTTCTATGGGAACCCAGACACAAAATCCATAGTGATGTCCTCCCATTTCCATTGAGGAATCAATAGTGGTTGTAAGGGTTCTTGTAATTTTCAATGCTCCACCTTCACTTGCTAATAGACATTACATTTGACCATATATTCTGTTATTTTCCTTTTTCATTTTGGCCGCTAATAAAACTATTTTAAATTTCTATACATCTTATTATTCGTAGGATGCATTGCCAACCTCGATTCATGAGCTTCTTGAAACATTTCTCTTTTCAAAGTCTAATCATCTAGTAAGTACATTTGTCTACCCGTTATTACCATACCATCCTCTAACATCTAGAAAGGAGTTTCGCTTCCAGATTTCACTTTATCTCTTATCTTTCCCGCTTCAATATCTTTTTGTTGTGCTTCTAGTACCTTTTCTCGAAACATCAATCTCATTTTTATCTATGCCAATAAGGAGCTCTCAAGTTTAGCTTCTATTCTTGCAACAATTTTCGTCAATTCTAATAATTCTCTATCGTCACACTCTTAAAATCTTATGGACACCCCTTTATTTTTATGACTAAAAGCATCTGCTACTATATTAGCCTTACCTGGGTGGTATTTTATCACATAATCAAAAGTTTAAATTTTAGCATCGCATTTATTTTGCACTTTGTATCTTTAATACTTAAGGGTATACTATACTGTGTAGTTTGACGCCCCTAAGTATTAAGTTTACATCTAAACCCTAATATAAAATGAACAAAATGATTGGTGAAGAGTTTTTGACATTTTGACCAAATCTTAACGGATAATCATAAATTGTTTACGATATCTATTTAAAAAAAACATGAGAAAAATACAATTTTTTTTTTTAGAAATTAGGCTTGGAAAACCTTTTAAGATTTGATCGTATGCATGAAAAAAAAAAAACAATTATTTTTTTTTGAAAGGGAAATTAATTTTAGAGTTTTGAGATTTTTTTGAATTTTTAATTTTTTTTGAAGAAAATCAGGTATTTTAATACCAAATCTGTATCTTATAGTGTAAATATATAGTCTGATATTATGCAAGATTGGTGGAAAAAGATGCGAGAAAATCACAAATTTTTTGAAAGGCCTTTTTTTTTTATTTTTTATTTTTTATTTTTTAAATAATAATATATAAAATATTATATATTATTATTATTATTATTATTAAATTGGGCTGGGCCGAACCCAGCCGAGTTGGGTCGATATCGGCCCACAGATCTGGTCTTTTTTTTTCTTTTTTGGGTTTGGGCGGGACTCGACCCAGATATTTGGTTTGGGTTGACACAAGTCTAGCCCATACTTGGGGTGTAATTATTTTGTTGTTTCATGTAAAATGAATTCTGCATGCAACAACTACAGAAACAATTAAGAAGAAGAAGAAGAAATGAGAAGAAAGTGGGATGCTACCTGGGCTAGGGAGGAGCTGCTGGTCTGGGAAGTCAACGTGAAGATGGTGGTGGCGTTCGTGGAGGAGTCAATGCTACTGTTGATGTTGGTGCTAGAGAAGGAAAAAACAAAAATGATGACGATTATTGGTCTACTGGAGCTGCTGTCGTTATGGAGGAAAAAGGATAAGCAATCGATGAAGAGGGAGAAGTGGGGTGGTGCTGATGGAGGAATTGGTGGCTAGCGTTGGTTGTGGGAGGAAGAAAGAGAAACCTTCAGCTAGGAGCAAGAATGAGGAGTTGGCAGAGGAAAGAGAGAAGTTTGTGGTGGCTCCTCTTGACGTGAGGTGGCTTGCTAGTGGTTATGCTATTGACTTATGGTGGAGCTGGTGGTGGACAAGCCGATAGTGATGATGGTTGGTGGCTGGAACGACGGAGAGAAAGGGAAAGAAAAATGGTTGGAAAACTAGGAGGAAAACTGATTTTTCTATTTTTGCACCCGATTTTCTTCTTACTTAGCCCATGCAATCCACCCTTATTTATAGGGGGTGGAAGAGGGATGTTTCGTCTCTACTAGTGTCAAATCTTGACCTTTGATTCAACCCAGAAGGATCCCAATTGTTAGCTTAAAGTAGCTATCATGGGCCATCAAATTTGTTGCATGAAAGGGGCTAGTAAAGGTGGCCACTTTGGGGCGGTGCCACAACCGTTGTGGTGTCAATAAGCCTGAACGAATCACACTAATGTGTAGTAAGATGTCAAGAGATCATTTTCGTGTAAGTTTTGTCCAATTTGGTAGAGAGATGAAGCACAAAATGCCCCGGGAAGGAGGCCACTCGAGCAGCTTCTTTAGAGAAGAAGATGAACAATCAACCCCAAAACGATGTCATTTTGGCAAAGTTCATTTTAGTCCTTCGATTTCTGATTTATCTCAATTACACCCTTGATTGGCTTCAAACTTTCAATTTTGTTCAATTTTGCTCTTGACAAACTTCAATTTCAGCCCTGAATTTCAGCACCTTTTTCATTTTGGTCTTTGGTTTCATATTTTTTTAATTTAGCCCGTAATTGACCATTAAATTTTTAAATTTCTTCAATTTCATCCCTGAGTTCGACGCCTTTTGCAATATGGTCTTCGGCTGCGAATTGCTTCAATTTAGCCTTTAATTGACCCAAGAACTTTGATTTCTTGTAATTTTACCATGATTTCAATCAATTAACTTGGTAAAAATTGAATTTGGTCTCATAAAATTCCAATATTCTCAATTAAGCTCAAATTAGGCTCCCAAACTTAATGTTTCACCAATTAAGCCCCTAAAATTAATTTGACCTATTTAAAGTATAATTAAGCCCCTGCACCTAATTAAATCCTTCAATTGAACCCGAATTAATTTTTAAACATAATTAATCTTTAATTTGGCCTATGATTAAATCAAATTAGCCTATTAAAAATCTAATTGTGTCCTTAGGCTTAATTTTTATGTAGATTCATCCAATAATCATGTAACTCGACCTTGAATTTGTATTGTCTCTCTAGTTTTGGGTGTAATGGGTAAGCTCCTGATTCCATCCAAAATTACAGCGTGATTTTTTCTACATGTGAAATCCTCCCAGCTTGCTTTTACCAAAATGTTAGTTTTCTTGCTATTTTTATTTTATTTATTTTATTTTTGTTTTGAAAAAAAGAGAGATGAATTTGGGGAATAACTCAGAAATGGGTTATGAAAAAACCTTTGGTTAATGAATTTGTAATATTTTTCTTTGACTTTATATAATCAATATAAATAATTTCATTTGAGAGTAATTGTTTAATGGTATTATGTTCATGACATATATTTCTAGACTTACCATTATAAATACTATTTTATGTCTTTCTAATTATGGACTAATTGTCATAATGGACACAAATTGATGGCATTGGTTTTGACTAACAAGAAATATCGTCTAAGAAATTCCAAAGTCATTCGGCTTCATTTCTAACTTTATCAAGAGCAATAAACTCTGATTCCATCATGAATTTTATGATACATGTTTGCTTAAAGGATTTTCTTGACAGAACTACTCCATCGAGTATGAAGATATATCTAATAGTGGATTTTGAATCTTTAGTATTGAATATCCAATTGACATCACTATACCCTTCTAGTACCACCAAATAACCAATATAGTTTCATGTGTATCCCAAATATTTGATTATCTTTTTTTTATTAATTTTCAATGATCCATACTTGGACCACCTGTAAATCTACTTAGTTTGCTAACAAAGTAAGTAATGTCAGGCTTTGTGTAGTTCATCGCGTACATTAGGCTTCTAATTATTCAATAATATTCTAATTGGTTTATTCTTTTACCTTTATTCTTTGACATATGTATACCTATATCTATTGGTGTTTTTACAATGCTATTGTCACCTTTAGAAAATTTGTCAAGAATCTTCTCAATATAATAAGATTGAGAAATTATCAATCCATTAGAAGTTCTAGAAATTTTTATTCTTTGTATGACATCTACAACACCCAGGTCTTTCACATTAAATTTATTAGTTAACATTTTCTTAGGATAATTGATTTTTAAAACCTTGTTACCTAAAATAAGAATATCATCCACATAAAGATATATAATAATATAACATTTATTTGTGTTTTTCACATAAACACATTTATCAACTTCATTGATCTAGAGCTTATTTGACAATTTAACATTGTCAAGTTTTTTATATCATTGTTTAAGTGCTTGTTTCAAACCATATAATAATTTGACAAGTTTACAAAATCCTTTTTCTTATCCATTGATAATAAATTCCTCGGATTGTATTATGTAAACCTCCATTTCAAGACCACCATTTAAAAATAGTTGTTTTTATATCTTTTTGATTTATTTCAAGCTTGTTATTAAATATAATGACTATTAATATTTATATGAAAATTATTCTTGACATGGACAAATATATATCAAAATAGTTCACGCCTTCTTATTGTTTGAATCTTTTAACAATAAGTCTTACTTTTTAGTTGTCAATAGTTCTATCAACTTTATGTTCATTTTAAAGATCCATTTATGACTTATTGGTTTGCTTTCGGGTGGAAGATCCATTAGTTCTCATATATGATTATTTATAATAAATTCTATTTTACTATTAATGTTTTTTTTTCCTAATAGGTAGCTTCGAGACGAGACATTGCCTCAGAATATGTTCAATGTTCATTTTCTAACAAGTATGTTAGAAAATCAGGACCAAACATTTTAGTTATTTTTTTCCTTTTGCTTCTTTTAGGCTCAACTTCATCATCTATCAATTGATATAACCCACTTGACTTTGCCTCAATCATTTTTTTAAATGAATGTTTTTCTTGAGCTTCCTTAAATAACCAAAAAGGGAACAAGAACAAACCGGTATGCTTTAAGGAGTTAAGAAAGGGGAAAACTCGATTTTGGAATAACCAAAGAGGGAACAAGAACAAATTTAAACCAGCACCCAAACACCCCACCTATTAAGAGGGGGTATAAATACAAGGGGGAGAGAGAAGGTGACCCTTCCTCTTTCCAAAGTCTGTCTGTAGCAGCTGCATATTCAGCTACACACTCCTCTTTTGTGTCTCTTTTCTAATAGAAAATTAAACCAAGCCTAGATGTAGGTGCCTCTTTAGACGTGTGAGAGTTGAGAACTTGAAAGAAGGTTGAACATATGCTTAGAGGGAATGAGAAAGGATCTAAAACTGGTGGGGGAGAAACCCATAGAAGGAGGAGAAACTGAGAGAACAAGAAGAAGGGGGGGAACTAGGAGAAGAACATAAGGAACACTATCAAACTTTCCCCAAACCTACTTAGATTCAAAAGGTATTGGTAATGTAACTTTCTTCCATCTGTTCTTGAGACCCTAGAACCAAAAATAAAGAAGAAGACCCTAAGAAAATGACCTAGGATTTCTAGGCCAGCTGTGAAGGAAATCGAAATTGACTAGAAAGACAAGAAAATAAAGATGAAATGGGGCCAAATTCTAGAGCATTTAACAAAGAAAAATGAATAAATTGAATGAAGAAAACTTGGTAGAGGGCCGACCATAGCTGAAGGGTTGGACAAAATGTATTGTGTGATAAAATGCATGTAGATGTTCATGCTTGAAATTATGTGATTCTGTTGGATTCTAATAACAGTGTGCTGGAACCGAAATGCATGTAGATGTTCATGTTTGAAATTGTATGATTCTACTAGATTCTAATAACAAACTGTGTGCTAGAATCGGAATGCATGTAAATGTCCATGCTTGAAATTGTGTGATTCTACTAGGTTCTAATAACAAACTGTGTGCTAGAACCGGAATGCATGTAGATGTCCATGCTTAAAATTATATGATTTTGCTAAATTCTAATAACAAATTGTGTGCTCGAATCGAAACGCATTTGGATGTTCCTGCTGAATTGCGTTGTTTGCAGTTTTTGCTATTGAATGAATTGCGTTGTCTACAACGAATCAGTTTTCACTACCGAATTGTGTAGTCTGCAGCGAATCAACTTTCGCTGCCGAATCATGTTATCCGCAACGAATCAGTTCGCTGTTGAATTATGGTGTCTACAACGAATTAATTTTCATTGCTGAATTGTGGTATTAACAGCAAATCAGTTCGCTGATGAATCTGCGTCACCAGTTTCGCTGACGATTCTGTGTTCCAGCGAATCAGTTCGCTGATGAATTTACATCACCAGCTGTTGTTATCCATTTTTTGGTTCCAAAAAAAATGAGAAAATACAAATATATATATATATATATATATATATATATATATATATATATATATATATCAAAAAAATATTTGGAAGAAATCCAAAAAATAATAAGAGCGAGAAAAGGATGCTGGAATGCCAAAAAAGAGCCAAAATTGGTTGAGGAGATTCAAAAATAGAAAAGGTTGAAATTTGACAGTGAGAGCCCTATTGACAAGGAAAATTCAATTTGAGGAAGACAAGTCTAAAGTCAGATGTTTATGGACTCAATTAAATCTTATCTAAGGTTTAATTGAATTTATGGAGGATTTGATTGCAAGAAAAATTGATTTTTAAAGTCAATTTAGGCTTTTATTGGATGAAATTAAAGTTCTAGGGTCCAATTATAATTTTGAAGAGTTAATTTGATCAAATCAGGGGTTTAATTATATAATTATTGAAGTTTGATGGCCAATTGGAGATTTAATTGAAACAATTCAAATCAAGGACCAAACCAGAAAATGAGCTAAAATCAAGGGATCCAATTACAATTTATCCAGGGAACTTGATTAAAAAAATACAAAAACTCCAATGACCAAATCGAAAATATACATTTTGAGTAGGAAAACGGTGTCGTTTCAGAGGCACTATTCATTCTCTTCTTTAGGAGCCGTTTCAACAGATAGAGGATTGATTTAGCAACAAAAGTCGCAAATTGCTTCAGTTATGGGGAGCGTTTCACAGCTAATGCACGTTGGCCGTTACTATATTAATGCAATATCGCATGCATCCTCTAGCTATAAAAGCCAAAGGAGAGACCGAAAAAAAGAAGATAGGAGAAGAGAGAACAACAAAGGAAAGTAAGAAAACAAAGGGTGAAGAGGGCAGAAAGAAAAACGAGAAAAAAAAACACAGGGGGAACACGGAGAATAAAAAAGAAACAAAGAGCAGCATTATCGGCCAATGCACGAGCATCAGCTGCACCAGAGAGAGAAAAATAGAGAGGAGTGAACGACAGGAGAGAAAGATCACAAAGGACAAACATAAGGAATAGAAACACAGAAACGAGACCCACAAAAACAAAACACAGAAATAAAAAAAAAAACATAAAGGAAAGGAGGGAAACACGGAGCACAGGAAGGGGAAGAAGAGAAAGAAAGGAGAGAAACAAAGAGAGTGACCGTGGGTGGAGAAGAGGCAGAAAAAAACGAGAGAAGCAAGGTGACAGAAACAAAGATAAGAAGCAACGCAAAAACAGAAGAGAGGAGGAAAAGCGACCGCAGCAACACCATTGCCCAATTGGTCACCAACACCACCGTCAGCTTCTCACCATCTTCCTCCCCCTGCTGCAACACTCGTGAAGAAAAAGAGGAAGCCTACGCCTCTCCACAAACGGGAAGATCGAACAGCAGCAAACACTGCCCGCCATCACAGAAAAAAGCCACTGTTTGCAGCCACCAATGCCACCTTAAGCCACCATCAACAACGACATCACACACAAAAGGAGAAACTGGAGACAGAAGCGGGGAGAAGAAGGAGCACAAAAAAAAAACAGAACAGAGAAGGAACAGAACCACCATCCAACAACATATAACCGACAGCTTCAACTCCCGCAAAAACGGACAACCGCCAGGTAAGCCTCCACTTCTCTTCTTCTTCTTCTTCTTCCCCGGCTGGGCTGCTCCACTATTCACGTTGCATGTGAACAGTGGAGAGTTCTCCACTGTTTGTTTTTGTTTACTGGGCCGGGCAGTGCCGGCCCGGCCCAACCCAAAATGGGCGGGCTGGGTCCGGCCCAGCCAAAAAAAATTAGAAAAATATTTTTGAAATATTTGTGATTTCCCCGCGTATTTTTTACTACATTTTGATCAATATTGGTTTGTATTTTTATACTGTAAAGATATAAATCCAGTATTAAAATACCCGGTTTTCGTCAAAACATAAAAAAATATTTTGTTTTCATGCATACGGCCAAGTCTCTAAAAACAAAATCATATCATATTTTCATACAACAAAAATTCAAAAAAATAGGTATTAGCATGCATTTTGGCTTTAATAACCACTTTATTAAAGTCATGAGAACTAGGCCAATATTTCAAAAATTCAAAAAAAATTATTTTGTCTTCTTTTAATATCTAGGGTTATGATCTTATACATAAGACGTATTCCAGATATTAAATCCTTTTGTTGAAGTTAGAACAATTAGGTTCTACCCGATAAGATAATGATCTCCTTACCGAGGAGAACATTTCTTAAATCATAGATGGACCAATAACTAGAACACACAACAAGACTTTAGATTTTATCAGACAATAAAATAATGCAGCTTACCTTAGGTAGGGTGTATTTGGGGTGCTAATACCTTCCCTTTACGCAACCAGTCCCCATACCCGATCTTTGAGACCAGTTAGGGTTCCTAGTGACCAAAATACTAGGTGGCGACTCCCATTCCATTTTTCCACTAATAAAAGACAAGCATTCCTTGTCACCCCACATTTGCCATATTTTTAGATAATACAGAATTTAAGGGTGGATATTTTCGCCGCAACGCCGCATACGTGCGACACCAGCGAACCAATTTTGCTGACGATTCTGTGTTCCAGCGAATCAGTTCGCTGGCGTATCTACATCACTAGCGAACTAGTTTTTGCTAACTAATTTTTACAACAGATTTACGTATCTAAATTGGTCCAGGGATTAAAATGATTGCATTATGTGATTGTGATATGTGGAACACTTGAATATGAACTTGTGTATGCTTGAGACGTATATGGTAACGAGTTGTGTGATTACTAAATACGAATGTACTGATTTGGGATCATTGATGTTTTAGGTGGTGCGACTGGGATCGAACCTTCATAAGGATAAGGACACCCCACGGGTGGAACAAAAAGGTGGTTTTCACCTTCCTCTTTCATAATTTTAATTTATGAAATGTTTTATTATAAATGTCATAATATCGCATTAGTATAAATACCAAGTCGTCAAGGGAGTATTTGGTAATGAATAAATGATTTGCTTTGGCTAATGGCATCGTAAGGGGATATTCAGGATGAATAAATAATTAGTTTCGGCTAATGACGTCCTAAGTGGATGACCGAGATGAATAAATAATTGGTTTCGGCTAATGACATCCTAAGAGGATAACCGGATTTGGGAGTTATGAGTTAGTTTCAAGAGCTGATGCATTCATGTGTACTATGTTTTATATATACCGAGTATATGAAAGAACTACGATTGTTATGCTTTAAACAAACAATTATGTTAATGCTTTTATTAAACTATTTAATTGCTTATTATTAATTATTTGTAATTCTTGTAAATATTTGTACTACAACATGAACATCACACCAACGAGGTGCCTAGGAACCCCATTACACAAGAACCTACTTTTGCGAAAAATCATGTAGTCACATTTTAAATTATGATGTATTTTGTATGAACAAAGTGTACTAAATGTATAACTATTATTCAATACTTTTGTTTAAATACGTGATGTCTATTAGTAGTATAGGAATGCAAGCTTATGATTATATACATATATTAGAATGTGAACTTGTAATCATGCAAACATAATATTATGTGTATGTGTAAGAACCGCTTTAATGAAATGTTGATTGATGTTATGTGTATGGATTGTACCTCGATAATGAGTGGAAACTGGTTTATCAATTCCCAAAATGATATCGTGTTTTAAAAAAAATATTGTTGTTTTGGCTTTGAAAAGCTGGGTTGTTACAGTTGGTATCAGAGCACTTGATCTGGATCCTGATGATTATTGATAATTGTGTTGTTGTGATGAATTTCAGGATGGTGCGAACCAGACAAGGAACATGAACTGAGTCACCCTCCTTATAAAGGAGGAGTGAAGGCTGAGGTGCCCAAGATTGACAATACAAAGATTCCTTGGATGATACAACATCGCATGCTCTAGTAAGATCACCTGAAACCTTGCGGGAAAGAATCGCAGTAACAGGGGAAGGTCGGGTGCCTAACCGAACAAAGGATGTACCCTGAGCTATTGCGGGGAAACAAGAAAGGTCAAATGCACAACCATCGACTATTCTAAAAGGCATGCCCCTATAGTACATAGACTCAGGACTTCTTGTTTAGATAGTTAAAGCAGTGATGGAGGTGTGGCCGGATCGATGACACAAGCAATTCCCGTCACGCAGATTCTACAAGTAGCCCCTGTAAATGTCGCGACCACAAACAACGTGGTACTACTCGTATGACTGGTCAAGAGTATGAGGGAAATGAGTTATGAACCGTATATGGGGGGACAAGATGTAGAGATATGCGGGAGGTAGATCAGAAAGGTAGAGAAGACCATGATCTAGATAAATATACCTGAGGGTTTGAGGGTAAACTGTGTCACCCAATTATTGTTCGATAGGGCCATGACATGGTGGGAAATAGTTCAACTGAGGCATGTAACCGAGACACTGACTTGGAGTGACTTCAAGACAGAGTTTGAGAATCAGGTTTGTTCCAGATACCATCGCAAGGTGAAGGAACAAGAGTTATTGGCTTTAAGACAGGGTGACATGTCGGTATTGGAGTATGAAAAAAGGTTTCATGATCTATCATTATTCGCCCCACACTATGTGCTGATAAAAGAACATATGATTAAGAAGTTGAGAGATGGCTTGCGGAAGGCTTTGAGACAAGGATTGATCGCCTTATGGTTTAAATCCGTGAAGGAGTTAATTGAGGTTCCACAGGCTCTGGAGGCTTGTATTGGAGAAGGTCAACAGGGGCATCATGGTACAGGCAAATAGAGAGATGAGGATTATCCAAGCAGCAAACCATCGCTTTCAAAGAAAGAAAATAATAGTGTTTGAGCTAGTACAAAAAAATAAGGGCCTTAACGGTGTCGCTCCACCAACAGTCAAATGGGAGAATGATGAGGGGGTAGTCGCATTTGAGGACAAACTCTTTAGTAAAGAATGGTGACCGCAAAGGTGTTGACTATCCTCGTTGTGTAAAATATAAACAACATCATCCTAGGATTATTCAGTTTCACCAAAGCAATGCTTTGTGTGCAGAGGGGAAGGACATAGGTGGAAAAACTAACAATATTTATGGCAAGGGTGTCATTACCATGGTGGAAGAGGTCATTATAAGAAAGAGTGCCATAACAGGAATGTTAGGCAGGTACAAAACTATAGGCAGCCGAGTCAAAGCCATCAATAGTCAGTCACTATGAATAGGCTGGTGAGATCTTCTCAATCAGGGGCAAACTTCAGTCAAGGCCACAAAATGATCGGACCCCATGGAGGGTTCACCTGACACAGGAGGATGTCGGGGTTGCATTGGATATGGTGGCAAGTACACTACTAATGAATAACCTTAATGTGCATGTGTTGTTTGATCTGGGTACCACCTATTCATACATTGCTAGGAGAATTGTCACCAAATTAGGAAAGTGAGTAGAACTGGTAGAAAAAAGGTTCATAATTAGAACTTCGATGGGGAACATGGTTGAAACAAAGAATATGTATATAGGAGTGGGGGTTAGTTTAGCTGTGTATGAAATTGAAGTAGACTTGCATTCCTTGGAATTGCATGATTTTAACATAATTCTAGGCATGGATTGGCTAAGTAAATAAAATGCCCTTATAGATTGTTATGCTAAAACTGTTACTTTTCAAATACTTGAGGGTAAGAGGATGATTTTCAAAGGATAGAGAATTCCCAAACCGACTGCCTTAATATCAGTTGTAACAGCTCAGAAACTTCTGAGAAGGGGATGTATGGGATACCTTGCATACATTTTAAACTCAGATGGTAGAGGTCTGTAACTGAAGGATATTCCTGTGGCGAAGGAATTCTCAAATGTGTTTCCTAAAAAACTACCGAGACTACCCCCAAAACAAGAGGTAAAAGTGTCTATAGATACTTTTCTTGGAGTCCCACCCATAGCCCAACAACCGTACTGGATGGCTCCAGTAGAATTGAATGAGCTAATGACTCAACTACAAGAGTTGCTAGACAGGGGGTTTATACGGCCCAGTAATTCTTCTTGGGGAGCGCTGGTTCTATTCGTAAGAAAGAAAGATGGAACCCATAGGCTTTATATTGACTATTGTTAGTTGAACAAAATAATGATGAAAAATAAGTACCCGCTACCGTGGATAAATGATTTATTTGATCAACTAAAGGGAGCGAGAACATTTTCAAAAATAGATTTGAGGTCAGGGTACTATTAGATGAAGATTAAAGAGGCGGATTTACCAAAGACCACATTCAGGATCCGTTACGGACACTACGAGTTTTTGGTGCTACCATTCGGGTTGACGAATGCCCCAGCCCTCTTCATGGACTTAATGAATATGGTTTTCCAACTATAACTTGATAAATTTATAGTGGTGTTCATTAATGATATATTGGTTTACTCGAACTCCTTTGAGTAGCATGAGGGACATTTGAGGCAGGCCTTGCATACGATGAGAAATCACAAGTTGTATGCAAAACTAAGTAAATGTGAATTTTGGCTTAAAACGGTGACGTTCCTAGGACACGTTATTTTGGTCGAAGATGTTTTCGTGGACCTCTAGAAAGTCGAAGCAGTATTAAAATGGGAAAGATCGACTTCGGTCACTGAAATACGTAGTTTCCTAGGACATGCAGGATACTATCAGACATTCAATGAGGGGTTCTCCCTGATTGCAACCCCTTTGACACAATTAACAAATAATTAAGGATATAAAGTGGGTGTGGTCGAATAAATGTGAGGAAAGCTTCCAAGAGCTGAAGAAGAGGCTCACCACCGCTCTAGTATTAACACTTCCCTCAGGGACCAAAGGTTTTGTAATTTATAGTGCTGCCTCGGGGAAAGGATTAGGGTATGTCTTAATGCAACATGGGAAGGTGATCGCCTATGCATCGAGACAATCAAAGACCAATGAGGTGAATTATCCGGTTCATAACCTAGAATTAGCCGCTGTAGTATTCGCCTAAAGGATATGGAGACACTATTTGTATGGGTCTTGAACCCAAATATTTACTGATCACAAAAGTCTGAAGTATTTGATGTCGCAAAAGGAGTTGAATATGAGACAAAGAAGGTGGATAGAACTCATTAAGGATTATGACTGCACCATAGAATACCACCCTGGAAAGGCAAACGTGGTGGCAGATGCTCTCAGTCACAAGAATAAAGCCACTTTGAGTGAGCCAACAGTGTGGAAGGAACAACAATTAGCAGAATTAAAAGAGATGGGTGCAGAATTGAGCATCAATTCAAGAGGTGAATTATTAGCCCAATTATTGGTGCAACTAACGTATCAAGAACAAATACTACAAGCCTATTTCCATGACAGTGAGGAGTCCAAGGTTATGAAGAAAATAGAGGTCGTGGTAGAAACTCAATTCCGGGTAGCCAACGATGGATCATTAATGATAAGACAACAATTGTATATGCCTAATGACGAAACGGTAAAATGGATGGTTTTAAGAGAAGCAAATGAGTCTAAATTCTCTATACATATTGACAACACTAAGATGTATCAAGACTTGAAACACCTCTATTGGTGGCCTAATATGAAAAAGGAAATAACCAAGTATGAGTCTAAGTGTAGAATATGTCATCAAGTTAAAGTTGAACATGAAAGACCCGTAGGACCATTGCAACCATTACAAATTCCAAAATGGAAGTGGAAAATTATCACTATGGATTTTGTGTCAGGGTTTCCCAAAGGAAGGAAAAAGGGAATGATGCAATATGGGTCATCGTAGATCGCTTGATGAAATCCGCACTATTCCTACCTATAAGGAAGACTGATCCGGTAGACAAGCTTGCCAAGATTTATATAAATGAGGTGGTACGGCTCCATGGGATTTTGGTATCCATTGTCTCGAATTAGGATCCTAGGTTCACCTCCTAACTTTGGCTGAGCATACAACACATCCTGGGGATAAGATTGGATATGAGCACTACATTTCACCCCTAAACTAATGGCCAGTCGAAAAGAGTCATCCAAGTTTTAAAAGACCTATTACGGGCATGTGTACTAACACAAAACATCAATCAACATTTCATTAAAAACGGTTCTTACACATAAATATAATATTACGTTTGCATGATTATAAATTCATATTATAATATACGTACATAATCATAAGTTTACATTCCTATACTACTAATAGACATCACACATTTAAACAAAAGTATCGAATAACAATTATACATTTAGTACACTTTGTTCAAACAAAATACATCGTAATTTAAAATGCAACTACATGATTCTTTACAAAAGTAGGTTCCCGTGTAATGGGATTCCTAGGCACCTCGTTGGTGTGACATTTCTGTTGCAGTACAAATATTTACAAGAATTATAAATAATTAATAATAAACAATTAATAGTTTAATGAAAGTATTAACATTATTCGTTGTTTAAAGCATCACAATCGTAGTTCTTTCATATAATTGGTATATACAAAACATAGTACACATGAACGCATCAATTCTTGAAACTAACCCATAACTCCCAAATCTGGCTATTCTCTTAGGACATCATTAGTCGAAACCAATCATTTATTCTTGTGGTCATCCACTTAGGACGTCATTAGTCGAAACCAATCATTTATTCATCTCGATCATCCCCTTAGAATGTCATTAGCCGAAGCTAATCATTTATTCATCTCGTTCATCCCTTTAGGATGCCATTAGCTGAAACCAATCATTTATTCATCTCAGTCATCCACTTAGGATGCCCTTAGCCGAAGTCAATCATTTATTCATCACCAAATACTCCCTTGACGGCTTGGTATTTATACTAATGCGATATTATGGCATTCATTATTAAAAAAATTCATAAATTAGCATTATGAGAATGAAGGTGAAAACCAGCTTCTTATTCCACTCGTGAGGTGTCCTTATCTTGATTGCTTGACCACTTTTTATGATCGGCTTGTTTTAACTCGCAAGTGCACGAGTGTACGATGTAGCAATTAACTCGGTAAGATCGAGGTCATATCCACAGAGAGCTAGATCTGGAAATTAAGCTAGGTAACAAAAAAAAACTCAAGAGAAATTAAATTAACAATAACTTGGTTGAAAATGATTGATGGATTTGTTTTCAAAGATGAAAAGGTGTAAATAGATTTTAAATGACAAGAAAAAGTAAGTCTTGGTCCAAATCAATTTTAATGGTGATGTATTGGTGATTCCTTCAACATATATAAGATAACTCAACCTAATATCAACAATGGTGATATTAGATCGGAAGATATTACAATGAATTTTAAAAAGATGAAGATTAGATGAAGATTGATTATTCTTAAGAATGAACAAATATTTTCATATTAAGTAAGACATTGAATCAAGCAATCTTTATACCAAAACTAAGGTTTGTGCATAAAAATTCAAGATTATAACATTACCTAAATGATTTCTAAAATTTCTTAGCAATAATAAAACATTCATGAAGAAAATGAAAAGATAGACATTAAGATTCATTCATATATTAAAGAACTCACCTCAACCACCATCATCCTTGATTTGGATCCAAGAAGGAGATTAGCCAACCATGATTATATATAAGAACACTTCAATAAACATGAAATAACTTGAATCACACTGAAATAATAAGTTTTATAAGCTAAAGAACCGAAATCTATAAAGAAGAACACAACACAATTTCAGTAAATATTCGGACACAAATCTGACTCTAACTTTGGACACCAATTTGACCCTCTTAGAAGCCTTTTTTGACGATGTCTATAGAGACATATTTATAGGAAATTCTGTTAGATTTCTAGATCATTAAAGAACAGATCATTTGGACATCTGAGTCAAAAGTTATGGGTAAAACACCGAAAGGTGTTCTGGAAAATCAAATCAGGCCAGCTTAGAGAACACTTTGGTGCATGTTTTTCTTCCTCCTTTATGAGCTGTCTCTTTCTTCTTTTTGACCCAAAATAATGTGACAATGTCCCCTCCAGCTTTCCATCCATGTGCTTGCCCTCTTGGATTAATGAATTACCCAAAATAAATCAAATGTTATTTGTTGTGTGAACATGTAAGATCATGGATTGTGCTTGGGCTGATTTGAAGGCTGATTTTGGGCTGATTTGAAGGCTAAATTTAAGCATCAAATAAGGATACAAATGTACCTATTATTTGGGCTAAGATTGACATTAAAACCTTGAGTGTTTGATGGTTGAAGTTTGCATACAACATAAGGCAAGTTTGGGCTTGAAATAGATCATATGATATTCTTTTCTAGAATTGGAATAGAATTGATTTTTAGGGCAAATTTGGAGCACTTATTTGAACCAAGATTTTCTTCAATCTTCAACTAAATTTTTCTTCAATTGTTTGTTCCGAATTCCGACGTTGAATTTTCTGAAATAATTCATTTAAGCTTCAAAAACCTATCGAAACATTAAAAGAAACTTCATTACTAAAAAGTACATCAATTATTATAAAAAAACCCAAATAAAAACAATAAATACATATGTAAAATAAAAGACTTAATGATACTTTTGATGCACAATCATTGATGAAGGTTCGATCCTAGTCGCATCACCTAAAACATTAATGGCCACAAATCTGTACATTCATATTCAGTAATCACACAACTCGTTACCATGCATGACTTAAGGATACACAAGTTCATATTCAAGTATTCCACATATCACAATCACACAATGCAATCATTTTAATCCCTGGACCAATTTTAATACATAAATCTACTATAGAAATTAGTTAGCGAAACTGGTTCGCTAGTGATGCAGATTTGCCAGCGAACTGATTTGCTGGAACATAAAATCGTTAGCAAAACTTGTTCCTTGGTGACGCAAATTCATCAGTGAACTGATTCACTGGAACACCGAATCCTCAGTGAAACTGGTTCGCTGGTGATGCAGATTCATCAGCGAACTAATTCGTTGTTGACACCACAATTTAGCAGCGAAAACTGATTCTTTGCAGACAACACAATTCGACAACGAACTGATTTGATGCGGACAAAATGATTTCGAAGCAAAAACTAATTCACCGCGGACAACGCAATTCGGCAGCGAAAACTGATTTGCCACAGGCAACATAATTCGGTAGGAACATCCAGATGTGTTTTGGTACCAGCACATAATTTGTTTTTAGAACTCAGCATAATCACACAATTTCAAGCATGGACATCTACATGTAATTCGATTCCAGCACACAATTTGTTATTAGAACCCAGCAGAATCATACAATTTCAAACATGGACACAGTTTGGTATTAGAATCTAGTAGAATCACATAATTTCAAGCATGAACATCTACATGCATTTCGGTTCCAACACATAGTTTGTTATTTGAATCCAGTAGAATCACACAATTTCAAGCATAAACATCTACATGCATTTTATCACACAATACATTTTGTTTAACACTTTAACTATGGTCGGCCCTCTACCAAGTTTTGTTCATTCAATTTATTCATTTTTCTTTGTTAAGTGTTCTTGAATTTAGCCCTATTTCATCTCTATTTTCTTGTCCTTCTAGTTAGTTTTGGTTTCCTTCACAACTGGCTTAGAAATCCTAGGTCATTTTCTTAGGGTCTTCTTCTTTATTTTCGGTTCTAGGGTCTCAAGAATAAGAGGAAGGAAGTTACATGACCTATACCTTTCGAATCTAAGTAGGTTTGGGGAAAGTTTGATAGTGTTCCTTCATTTCTTCTCCCGGTTCTCCCTCTTCTTCTTTTTTCTCAGTTTCTCATCCTTCTGATGGTTTCTCCGCCACCGATTCTAGACCCTTTCTCATTCCCTCTAAGCAGCTGTTCAACCTTCTCTCAAGTTCTCAACTCTTACATGTCCAAAAAACACCTACAACTGGGTTTAGTTTAATTTTCTATTAGGAAAAAGGAAGAGAAGAAGAGCATGTAGCTGAACATGCAGCTATTACAGGCAGACTTTAGGAAGAGGAAGGGTCATCTTCTCTCTCCCCCTTGTATTTATACCCCCTCTTAAAGAGGTGGGGTGTTGGTTTAAATTTGGTCTTGTTCCCTCTTTGGTTATTTCAAGACCGATTTTTCCCCTCTCTTAACTCCTTAAGGTAGACTGGTTTGTTTCCCTAAACTTTTACTATGGATTGTACCTTGATAATGAATGGAAACTGGTTTATCAATTCCTGGAATGATATTGTATTTTTTTTATAAAACAAAATACCGTTGTTTTGGCTTTGAAAAGCCGAGTTGTTACAAAATTAATATGCACTACTATTGTAAACATAACCGATAAAAACACAATTCATATTTCTAGGTCCTATCTTTACCCTTTTTGAGGATTATATAAACCATATTTACAATACACCCCCACACTTTGAGATATTTATAGGAAGATCTTCTATATTTTACAATTTATAAGATGTCTTTTCTAACTTTTTATGGGGTATTTGTTAAATTAGCAGTCATAATTTTCTCCCTCTATAAACTCTGGCCTCCTCCTAAACTTATCAACATGGTATTTGTTATTTTGTTTAGTATCATGTTTTTATATTCTGTAATGTTATTTTGTTGTGGTGAATAGGCAACAATGGTCTGATGGATAATACCATTTCGGAAATATAATTCACTAAATGGTACTTTATAATCTCTACCTTTATCACTGTTTTAGTAAATTTATTTCTTGTGAAGTTGATTTTCAACTTTATTCTTGTAATATTTAAATATTTTTAAAGCTTCATCTTTGCTCCTAAGTAAATAGATATAATCATACCTTGTGCAATAATCTATGAAGGTAATATAATATTTCTTTTCACCTCTAGTTTGTACCATTTTTAAATCACTAATATCTAAGTGAATTAAATCTAAAGGTTCACTATTTATTTGAATTGTTTGAAATGAATGTTTTGTGAATTTTGATTCTACGTAAACCTTACATTTATAAGTTTTTTAAAAAATCATATTTGGTAATAATTCAAGGTTAATTAACATTTGCATAGAATTATTATTCACATTTCCTAACTTATCATGTCACACATCACATAACTCAAGCAAATAAGAAGAATATACATTATTATTATTATTATTCCATTATTGATTACAATGGTCATTATATTGATTTTGAAGAGGTCATCACTAAAATACTTCTTACCTACAAACATTCTACTCTAAGATAGTTTAAATTTATCACTCTCAAATACCATCTTATAATCATTTTTCTAAAAAACGAGTTAGACAATAAGTTCTTCCTAATATCAATAACATAAAGTACATTTTGAGGATGAAGCTTTTCAGAAGTTATCTTCAGCATGACCTTTCTAGCACCTAACACCTTAGAGATTGATGAATTCCATATATATATATATATAGATGTTTTCTATTCACTTCCTTATAAGTGGAAAACATCCTCTTTTAGTGCATACATGTCTTGTGGCACCAGTATCATCCTACCATTACTCATGATTATTATTTAGGTTAACTTTAAAAATAATAGTAGAAAGATTCATTTTTGAAACTTCATTTATCCTTAGTTAACCTCGGTGATATTGGCTTAAGTAGTTTTTTTTTCTTTGAGTTCCCTTGTTGAGCCTTATTTCTACAACCCCTGATTAAATGTCTAGTCTTATTATAGATAAAACATTTGCCATTAAATTTTATGATAACACCCTTCTTCTTCACAACAAGCTTATTCTTTTAGTTTTTATTGTGAGACTTTACCACTTGTTTCATAATATTTTCTTTAGGGGTACTAGAAGAGTTGATTATTCTTTTAGATAACTTATTGTTCTCTTTTATCCTTAACATCAGAATGAGAACTTCAACTCCTATCTTTTTATATATATTAATTAGTACTTAAAAATGTATTTTTATCAAAGTTTTATATCATCATTTTGCACTTGAAGTATCAATAACTCCTTAACTAGAGCATGTTTTATAATAACATGTCTAATAATATAAGATGCCTTTAATTTATGGTAAATGTTCATCTTAAATGCAAGCCTATCACATAAATCAAATGATTGATTAATGAGTTTAACTACTGAAATTGAGAAGACAAAGAGAGGGTTAAGCTTAGAAAAGAGATGCTGGTTCAGTCCAAACTGGAACACCATTCAGTTATTGGATCATAATTGGAGTTGTAGAACTTGGATTTAGGTCTCGTTTATATGTATGGAAAGCTAATACATAGGCCTAAAACTTTCATGAAGAGTCCAAGATTTAAAAGTGTCATTTTCGAGTTCAAAAGGTAGCAACAACGGAGATGTCAGAATCTGTCCTGCAACCCAGACATTGTTCAGTGTTCAGCCTATAACTCAAGTTCTAGAAGTCTAAATGCGCTGATTCTTATTTTGTTGGAAAGTTGAGACAATTTCCCAGAACTTTCATGAAGACTATATGTTCAAATTCGAATGTTAGTAATGATGTTTTGTTCAGACAAGAAGATAAGAATTATCACCAAGTCAAGATATGGCCACCCACTCAACACATTAGTCATCAAATCAATAATTCCGAATTTTGGCCTATAAAAGGAGGCATTTGCCATGCATTTAGGCATCTTGGTTTTAAGATCAAGATCACATTCTTGCTTTCTTTCTTTGTATTTTTTTAATGTTTAAGTTTTTGTTTTCATTAATCTCTTGTTTATACTTTTCATCATAATTATGTTCTTATCTAGTTTATTTATGTTTCTCTTATTCACAATGTTTAGCTAAGTTTATTATGTCAATGTGAAAAGGTTACACTAATGATGTAAGAATAAGTATAGTATAACTCAATATGGACCTTAATGTTTGACACTAATATGTTTTGTATTTATTATCTTACTCACTTTTAATACCTTACTTGTTAAATGGTTAATCTAGATTTGTGTTGAACAACCCTTGGTAAAACAAATACTTGACACTTTCATAGCCCAACTGTATGGTATAACCGACACTTGTGCTATGAAAGGAACTTGATTTGTTGTTAACATAAGTTATCACCATGAATACCTGACAATATTTACAAGTATTGGCATTACTCGATTAAGATAATTAATGTAATCATGTTAATAATTTATAATCCGATTGGAACTTCCTTTGTGTGTGGTTTCCAATTGAGTAATAAAAAGAGTTTATACTATACTTATTTGAAATACCATTAGTGGATCCTCTAACCTTGGCAACTGTTTTATTATTGTTTAATCCTTACATCAATATCACATCTCAAAGTTCTCTTCAACATCAATATCATTTTCTTATTTGAAATTTATATAGTTCACCTCCCTGTGGTTCGACCCGGTCTTGCCGGGTTATTTATTACTTTGACACTCCTGCACTTGGGAGAAGATATCAATCTTTTGGTCATGTCAAGTTTTTGACGCCGTTGCCGGGGAAGGTAAATAACTGTATAAGTTATATATTTTATTTTATTGTCTTTTCTTTTCTTTTATTTTATCTAACTTTTGTTTCTTTTGTTTTCTTTTGTTTTTTTTTTCTTTTTTTTCTTCCATTTTATTCTCTTCCTACACGTGCATGAGAGTTTGGTCATATACATTAAGTTGTAGACTTTGTAGGGTATCCTCATCGTTTTTAGAAAATATGACCGAAGAAGATAACTAGTCGCTTCATAATGAGAATAATCGAGTTAGAACACTTAGAAACCACATGAATCCTACAAGAACAAGTGCACCATCATGTATAGTTTTCCCTCCTGATTCATCTCACTTCAATTTTAAGCCAGTCATTATTCAACTTTTACCTATTTTTCATGGCTTAGAACTAGAAAATCCATACTTGCATTTGAGAAAATTTGAAGAAGTTTGTAACACTTATAATGACTTAAATTGTAGCATGAACACCATCAGATTAAAGTTTTTTCCTTTTGCTTTAAAAGATAAAGCTAAAATATGGCTACAAAATTTGAGACCAGGATCTATTCGTGCTTGGTATAAAATGCAACAATAGTTTTTAAAGAAGTTTTTCCCTTTTCATAAAACAAACTCTTTCAAAAGATAAATCACCACATTCACTCAAAAGCTAGGAGAAACATTTTACCAGTGTTGGGATAGTTATAAAGACTTGCTTAATACTTGTCCTCATCATGGTTTTGAAACATGGAGATTGGTTTCACATTTTTTTGAAGGGTTAACACCTAAAGATAGGCAAATCGTGGAATTGATGTGCAATGAAACTTTTGAAGATAAAGACCCTGATGAAGCAATGGAGTACATAGACTTGTTAGATGAAAATGCTCAAAATTAGGACACTACAGGTGCTTATAAGGCACCGGGTAAAACTCAACCTCATACATCTAGTGGAGGTATGTACAACCTTAGGGAAGATCATGACCTCTAAGTCAAATTTGCATATTTAACTAGAAAAGTCGAGGCATTTGAATTTAAAAAGAGTGATCAATTAAAATCTATTCAAGACATTGTGTGTCACATCTATTAAACGAATAAAAATGCAACTAATGATTGTCCAACTTTGCCTTCTTTCAAAGAATGTCTCTATGAACAAGTCAATGCTTTAAATAGTTTCCAAAGGCCAAATCATAACCCATACTCACAAACATACAATCCTGGTTGGAGAGATCATCCAAATTTCAGTTAGAACAGTAGTAACAATAATGCACAAACTTCACAGCCACCATTTCAAGCACACCATAATTTTTAAAATTCTCATGGATATGCACCTCCTTATGCTCCCCCTCATAGAAGAAATCTTGAGGAAACATTGCATGTATTCATTGAAAAGCAAGAGACAATCAACACTCAAAATGCTCAAACCATGGTAGATTTAAAAGATACTTTTGCAAAGTTCACATCTGCTCTCAGTTTTCAGGAGAAAGGTAAGTTTCCATCTAAACCTCAGCAAAATCCCAAAGGGCAATACATTTCAAGTGCCAGTAACTCTGGAAGCCAACACATGAATCAAGTCAAATCAGTCATTACTCTCCGCAGTGGTAAGGTTATTGAAAAACCTATTTTTGAACCTTGTGAGAAAGATGATGAGTTACTCTCTGAGGGTAAGGAAAGGGTTGAACCTGAACATTGCAAAGAAAAGACTGATTCCCCACCAGTACTTCTATTTTTTCATGTTATGACCAAACAAAGGAAAGTCAATTACAATTCTGAAATCTTTGAAACTTTCAAACAGGTAAGGATCAATATACCTTTGTTGGATGCTATTAAACAAGTACCTTCTTTTGCTAAATTTTTGAAAGAGTTGTGCACCGTGAAGAGAAAAATGAATGTGAAAAAGAAAGCCTTTTTAGTCGAACAAGTAAGTGTCATTCTTCAAAACAATAATGCTTTGAGATATAAAGACCCTGGTTGTCTTATAATTTCATGCTTTATTGGAGAACATAAAATTGAAAAGGCTTTACTTGATCTTGGAGCTAGTGTGAATTTACTTCCATATTCGGTTTTTCAAAGTCTCAATCTAGGTGAGTTAAAACCAACTTCTATAACTCTTTTACTTGCTGATAGATTTGTAAAAGTGCCTAGAGGAATAATTGAGGATGTGTTAGTACAAGTTGATAAATTCATTTACCCTGTAGATTTTGTTGTCTTATATACACAACCTGTTGAAACATGTAATCCAATTCCTATCATTTTAGGACGTCCGTTTCTTGCAACTTCTAATGCATTGATTAATTATAGGAATGGACTGATGAAGCTATCATTTGGAAACATGACATTGGAGATGAATATTTTCAACATTTGCAAGCAACCTAGAGATGATAATGATTTACAGGAAGTAGATCTTATTGAAAAATTAGTTTATGATCAATTTGAATCTACCTTGAGTAAAACTGAGTTTGACAAATATGAAGATTTGCAATTAATTTATTCTCAGAAAGAAATCAAGGACAAGAAAGGCACCGAAAATATTGTCGTGGATCATTTATCAAGATTGACAATAGATTCCACATCTAACATCACACCAATTGATGATTACTTTCCTGATGAATCTTCACCTTTTGTTGCTTCAATACCTTGGTCTGCTAATATTGATAATTTTCTTACTTCAGGATTTTTACTAGCTCATTGGAATACCCAAGACAAAAGAAATTTTTTAAGCAAAGTGAAAAGCTTTTATTGGGATGACCCTTACCTATTCAAATATTGTCCTGATCAAATATTTCAAAGAAGCATTCCCGACAATGAGTTAAGTAGTGTCATTAAACTTTGTCATTCTGAGGCATGTGGAGGTCATTTCTCGTAAAACAATAGCTACAAAAATCTTACGAAATGGATTTTATTGGCCCACCATGTTCAAGGACACATATGCATTCTGCAAAACCTGTGAAAATTATCAAAAGGTAGGATTTATTATTTCAAAACATAGAGTCTTTAGATAATCTTCTATTGACTTTTGGGACATATCCTAGTGGCAATGTGCATTGTGCATTTCATGACTTATGACCCCATTTTCATAAAGAACATGCTCGTCATAGTCTTGGAAATCTGACTATAAAAGACCATGTTTGCTAGTTTTTAAGAAAACTAGATGGGAAGCCTATCCTCGATCCATAGAGAGCGTTTAAGTCGTTCTTGGACATAAAACCAAGGGAAGATGTGAGCCACAATACAACTATAATTTAAGCCTTAGTTTGTAAGAACGTGTGTCTTTTGGTTTTATTAATAGCATAATATTTATGTTTTGTTGTTTCTTATTTTATTTAAGTGTGTTTCAGGCTTGTCAGTGTTTGTTGTTTCAGGTGATGTCTTCTATATTCTATCTTTCTGCCTTAGGACATTGAGGACAATGTCTCGTTTTAGTTGGGGGGAGAGGGTAGTAGTTGACAAAAAAACTAACTAACTAACTAACTAATTGCTTTTGTTTTTAATAAAACCATTTGACAAAACTGTTATTACTAGAATGACAGAGTAGGGGATAATTTTATTGACTCTTGAGACTCGTCGTAGTAAACATTTTCCAATGGTTATTTGCAATGTTCATAACAAGGTCTATCACATACTTCTCATGAAATATTTAGATTTATAAACTCTCGCATTATTGTTACTTAATTTTGCTCATATACTTATTTAACAAGTATTTATAAATCATCATTTTTACATACACATTTTAACACATGCTTATAGGTTGCACATTAGATCATTACATTAATTATGTTCTTTTGTTAAAGGTAACAACTAAGGGAAAGGGATAATATATTATTTGCAAAAAAAAAAGAGAAAAAAATTGATAATAAATGTAAATAAATAAATAAATAAAAAAGTAGATAAGTTTGGTTTCGTAGCCTCCCTAACCTAAGCAATTAAGCCCGAAGGGGTGTTTTAGCACCTAATACCCTAAAGTCAACTGATTTGGGAGCTATTGGCCCAATGCATGTTACATGGGTTGAGGAGAAAGCTTAAGGGAATCAAACATTGCATTATCTACATTTTAGTATCTGCAACTCGAGTTATTAAGCTCGAAGAGGTGTCTCAACACCTAATGCCCTAAGACCAACTGGTCTGGGAATCATTAGCCTAAAGCTCGCTACATGGGTTCAAAATACATTGTGTTATAAATTATTACTTAAAAAAAAAGATAATCATCCCAACCCAAGAAAGTTAACCTTAAACATTAGAACAAAATTTTGTTTTCTTCCAAGTAAAGCCCCATAACTATGTGTTGATATATTGAGCACAAAAGAAAGGTTTATTAATATCTTGGTAAAGAGGTATTGAGCAGACATATAAATCGAATGAGAGTTTATTTATCTGAATAGATTGATGGAAGTTGAATGATGAATGTATTGCTTTGTGGAACTTGTAAATTGTTTTTCTATTTTAACATTTTGATTACTAAGGACTAGTAATAAGCTGGTTGGGGGGGGTGATTAGTACTTAAAAGTGCATTTTTATCAAGGTTTTATATCATCATGTTGCACTTGAAGTAATAATAACTCCTTAACTAGAGCATGTTTTATAATAACATGTCTACTAATATAAGATACATTTAATTTATGATAAATTTTCATCTTAAATATAGGCCTATTACATAAATCAAAGGATTGATTGATGAGTTTAACTACTGAAATTGAGAAGACAAAGAGAGGGTTAAGCTTAGAAAAGAGATGGTGGTTCAGTCCAAACTAGAACACCATTCAGTTATTGGATCATAACTGGAGCTGTAGAACTTGAATTTAGGTCTGGTTTATATGTATGGAAAGCTAAGACTTAGGCCTAAAACTTTCATGAAGAGTCCAAGATTTAAAAGTGTCATTTTCGAGTTCAAATGGTAGCAACAACAAAGAAGTCGGAATCTGTCCTACAACCTAGACATTGTTTAGTGTTCAGACTTCAGCCCATAACTCGAGTTCTAGAAGTCCAAATACGCCAATTCGTGTTTTGTTGGAAAGTTAAGATAATTTCCCAGAACTTTTATGAAGACTATATGTTCAAATTCGGATGTTAGCAATGATGTTTTGTTCAGACAAGAAGATAAGAATTGTCACCAAGTCAAGATGTGGCCACCCACTCAACACATTAGTCATCAAATCAATAGTTCTGAATTTTGGCCTATAAAAAGAGGCACTTGCCATGCATTTAGGCATCTTGGTTTTCAGATCAAGATCATATTCTTTCTTTCTTTCTTTATATTTTTGTAATGTTTAAGTTTTTGCTTTCATTAATCTCTTGTTTATGCTTTTCATCATAACTATGTTCTTATCTACTTTATTTATGTTTCTCTTATTCACAATGTTTAGCTAAGTTTATTATGTCAATGTGAAAAGGTTACACTAATGATGTAAGAATAAGTATAGTATAAACTCAATATGGACTTTAATGTTTGATACTAACATGTTTTGTATTTATTATCTTACTCACTCTTAATACCTTGCTTGTTAAATGGTTAATCTAGATTTGTGTTGAATAACCCTTAGTACAACAAATACTTGGCACTTTTATAGCCCAACTGAATGGTATAACCGACCCCTGTGCTATGAAAGGAACTTGATTTGTTGTTAACATAAGTTATCACCATGAATACCTGACAACAATTACAAGTATTGGCATTACTCAAATAAGATAATTAATGTAATCATGTTAACAATTTATAATCTGATTGGAACCTCCTTTGTGTGTGGTTTCCAGTTGAGTAATAAAAAGAGTTTATACTATACTTATTTGAAATATCATTAGTGGATCATCTAAACTTGACAACTGTTTTATCATTGTTTAATCCTTACATCAATATCACATCTCAAAGTTCTCTTCAACATCAATATCATTTTGTTATTTGTAATTTATATAGTTCACCTCCTTATGGTTCAACCACAGTCTTGCTGTGTTATTTATTACTTTGACACTCCTGCACTTGGGAAAAGACACCAATCTTTTAGTCGTGTCAAGTATGCTCAAGATAGTTCTTGAAATCTTTGTAAGATGGTGATAATTTTTCAATAATTATATCCATTTGGAAGGAGTCACTTATAAACATACCTTTAACATGTATATTATGCAAGATGAGCTGAAATTCTTAGACTTGGTTTATCACGGTCTTTGAGTCGACCATTTTATAATCTAGAAATTTACTAACTATGAATTTTTTCATACCAACAATTTTTACCTTATACTTTTTATTCAAAGCTTCTCAAAGTGCATTTGTACTCTTATTAAACTATACACATCATATAGTGTATTATTTAATCCAATCAAAATGTAGTTTTTGCATATAAAATTGTTATGATTCCATGCATCCATAATTGTCATAGTAATGGAATCAAGTTCATCATTTGACAACTTTGATACTTCTTCTGTCAATTTTTTTTTTTCGAATTCAAGGTGGTCAACATAGAACAACATCTTTTATTGTCATCTCTTAAAGTTCAATCCATTAACCTTTTCAGGTTTCTTACCATATACCATAGAAGGTGATGGTGGAATCCTTACTACTGAAGTCATACTTGTCGAAGCAATACTAATTGGGATAATCAATTTTTGAGTTGAAGTATGGTAAAAATTATAAAAATAATAGCCAAATATATTTAGGCTTCTCAATAATCAAGTAAAACAAGTATATTATAAAATAAAGTTGTAATAAAATAACTTAATAAATAAAAGTATTGAAACTATACAAGATAATAGTAATCACTTTTGAATGTTTTAGTTTAATAAAATATACTCATTAACATACATTATATAATAAACAATTGTTTAAATAATTAAACAAATGAACATACATGCAAAATACTAAATATCATATATAACTAAACAAAAACTAACCATTTAAAAGTTTAGTTCAAAAAGTTATATGACATGCATTAATTCATACAAAATGATTCAAATGAAAATAACAAACTTGACAAAAGATAAATTAAAAATTAAAAAATAAGATTTCAAGCTAAAAGACATAAAACATGATATATACACTAAACAAAGACTAGTAAAGAGTAAAGTCTTAAGATTTTAATCCAAAATAATCAGACTAGTCAGCAAGATGTTTAATTTAGCATAACAAAAGCATTCTAAACAAATTAAATGTTCAAGAAAAGTCTAGTTTTTATACAGGTTGAAACTATAAGCATGCAATTTTATATGTCTTGACAAACTTGTAAACAATATAAAACATATAAAGATTCTAGCATGCATACTGAGCATATATATAAAGAAGTATAAGAGATTGAAAAACAATCATAGCATGCATACTAATGTATTAGATTAAACAAAACCAAAGAAGAGTACTTACTTGTTGAAGCATTTAAAATTAATGAAGTTTTGTTATTGTCAATGATAAATCATTTGTCTTTAAGACTTTATTGCTCATCACTTGGTGCGAATGATAATTGTAATAAACCTCCAAAGATTCCAACATCACTTTATTTAGATGCATCTCCAGACAATGTTTACGAACCATAGATAATGGAGCTTACGTATATCTTAACAAAGATGAACTTAAAGCTTTAGATTTAGGAGATAAACTAAAGCTAAAACAAAGCTAAGAAAAGTAGAAAACACTAAAAATAAGAGGTAAGGAAGAGTGTGTGATACGAACCAAGTTAGGTTTGAATTTTGCCTTAAAATGCCTATCGACTAGTTTTGCGAGATCAAACATATATCTCAAATCATACATTGGATCAATTTGAGATTTTATAGGGAGATACTAAACACATGCAATATATTTTGGTAAGATTTCAGGTCAACAAAAGTTCGAGAACATATTATTTAAATTGGTTGAAGTTGATGTTACTCTTTTGATAAATTCATCGACATTGATTCATGGGATGACATGAAAGTTATAATGAGGAAACAATTTTTTCATAACTTTTATTATAGGGAGCTCTTTTAGAAATTGCAGAGTTTACATCAAGGGTCAAAAAGTATGAAAGATTATTAGAAGAAAATAGAAATTGCAATTATCAGAGTTGATGTGGTTGAAGATAGGGAAGTTACTATGGCTAGGTTTCTTAATAGGCTGAATAGAGAGATAACTAATGTTGTTGAGCTACAACACTATGTAGAGCTAGAAAATATGATTCATATGGCTATAAAAATGAAGGAAAAAACTCAAAAGGAAAGGAATGTTCATTTAGCTTACAATTAAGGTTATTCATCACCATGGAAATTGAATTTCAAGGAAAAAAAGGGGCTGCTCAACCAAAACCTTTCATTAGCACTAAAGCCAAACCACCTAAAGCCAAGGTTTATTTCTCTACGGGTTCTAAAGGTAAGTATGATACCTAATATAAATTTACTAATGATGTTAAATGTTTCAGGTGTTAAGAGCTTGAGCACTATGCTTTAGAGTGTCCAAACAAGAGAATAATGGTTATTAGAGACAATGAAGACATGGATTTCAAAAATGTCAAATCTGATTGTGAAGACATAACACCATTTGAGGATTGTACTAATGAGGAGGTTGCATACCTGGTTGAAGATAAGGCCTTAGTTATTGATATTGATTAGCAAAGGGAGAATATCATCCATATGCATTTTTATGTACAAAAAAAAGATTTGGAACTTTATTATAGATAATGAAAGTTGTGCTAATATAGTTGGTAATACCCTTGTTAGTAAACTAAATTTATGTACTATTAAGCATCATAAACCTTATAGATTGCAACGGTTGAATGATTGTGGTGAGGTGAAAGTGACTAAGTAGGTCTTGGTTCCTTTCTTATTAGGTAGTATGTTGATGAGGTTCTATGTAATATGATTCCAATACATACAAGTCAGATCTTGTTGGGGAGACCATGGCAATTCAGCAGGAAGACAACACATGATGAGATTAAAAATAAGTATATTATTGTAAAAGATGATAAAATCATAACTCTTGTACCTCTTACACCCAAACAAGTGTATGATGATCAAATAAAGTTAAAAATAGAACATGATGATATAGGTATAGAAAATCAAAGTGAGGGACAATATGAGAAAAAACCATCATATTCAACCACAATCCAAAACAATTCTCCCACTACCCAAAACCATTCAGCCAAAAACTTAAACCATTTAGTCACTTCCAAAACAAACCCAAATCTGGCCGAGAATAAAGGTATGACCTGAAAAGTGAAGAAAGTAAGTGAGAAAAGTGTGAATCATGTGGAAAAACTAAAGAAACAACCCAATTTATTCTAATACTAACGAACTTGACCCTTCTATTCATAGTGCTTGTAGTGTTTATGTTTTTTTTTTTTTGCTTCAGGAGTTTCATGATGTGTTTCTTGATGAGATTCCTAGTGGATTGCCATCGATAAGAGGAATTGAACATCATATTGATCTTATACTTGACATATTGATTCTTAACTGACTAGCCTATCGAATTAATATTGAGGAAACAAAAGAGCTTCAAAAAAACAGGTATAAAAGTTGATGATAAATAAGTATTCCTTTGATAGAGATGGAAGGGTTATTACTCTTGTACCTTTGACACTTAAAAAAATAGATGATGAGCAACAGAAATTGAAGAAAGGAAGATGGATTAAAAGGAGAGCTTGTATACCATAAAGACTTTTTTTGTTAACAAAGTTCTTCTAGGCTTTGATGATGATGTTATTTTTCGGCTTGGTATTAATTTGTTTTCTTTAGAGGATGATCTTCTTGTTATATATTCGAGGACGAATCATTTCAAAGAGGGAGGATATGATACAAACCAAGTTAGGTCCGAATTTTACATTAAAATACCTACTAACTAATTTTGCGAGATTAGGCATATCTCTTAAATCGTACATCAGATCAATTTGAAATTTTACAGGGAGATACTAGATACATATAAATATATTATGATAAAATTTCAATCAATAAAAGTTTAGGAACATATTATTTAAATTGGTCGAAGTTATTATTACTGTTTTGACAAATTTGTCAACAAAGTGTTTTTTCTTGGCTATTTTCAACCCAATCAACCTAAACCTATAATGGGTTAATTTTGAACAGCAAATGGATATTAAATAAGGCTTATTTAGGCCCTAAACTTGTGCTTATGCTACAAGGGTTTCTAATGTAGCTTGGATTCATTAAAGAATTGGAGTCCTTTCTTTTCTAGGATATATGGTAGCTACGGGCTCTATAAATACCTTAGTTTTAGTTGTCTTTTATTTATTTTGGTTCTCTTTAAGTTTTGGCAGCTTAAAGAGAATTTTAATACATAATTTTTTGTTTTTAATTTATGTTTTTGGGTTTGATTAATTAGCTAAGGCCTAAAGCTTATTTGGTCTTAATAAATTAATTATTTTTAGCTATAACCTAAGACTTGTTTGAGTTTAATTATTAATTAGTTTTCAATTATGGCCCAATGCTTATTTATGTGCATACTTTCAGATTTTTTAGTATAGGTTTTAGGTTTAGCCTATAAGAGTATTAGAGTTTTTATTTTCAAGAGTATAAATACTCTTTGTAAGGATAAAATATTCAGATTTTTTAATACTATTGATGTTGAATACATTCAGCTTGTGTGTGAGAGATTCTTATATTTTTTTTGGTTCTTTAACAAACTAAATAGACTTATCGAAGATTAATTGGCTTCATGACATCTTCCTAATACTTCTCGTTTGCGAATTGATATTTGTAAGGTGGGGGTTTCTTATTCCAATAATATTAGTGCCTTATACTATGTTTTCATTATGTCACACCCCTATTTGACCTGTTTTGGTTGTTGTGGATTGTGTTACTATGTAATCACAAGGTTTGCATCAATGTATAAAATTTGTAAAACAATGTGTAAAACTCTTCCTTCACCCTTTATATTTATAATAGATTTTGGAATCAAGACTGATAAACAATTAATTTTAGTAATTATAATAATTAATTTTGACCATTACCAACTTTGATTACCTGTCATAAAATTATAATTAAACCTAAACATTTTGGCTTTAAATATGATGTTTTGGAGTTGAAAAAACTGATCAGGTTTGAAGAAACTCTTCTAGAAGAAAACTTATCAGATTCATGAGTTGGAATAGATAAAAAAAAAAAAAAAGATGTCAAAAAGTAGTTATTTATGAGCCAAAGAATTAATTATAATAAATCCAAGTTCAAGAAAAAACTAGGTTAGCAAAAAACAAACCCTTTTAAACGCGGGGCTCGTGCTCGAGTCAAGTGTGCGTTAGGGGTTAAACTCATATCATTTTGCTTAGGTTTATTTATGACCTTTCAACTTCCTGCTAAATAAACAACCTTGTTTTTTTTTTTAAAAAAAAAAGTGAAATAGAAAGTTTTGAGTTTCATAACAAACATGCCAACAAAGAACTTTTAAGATCAATATCTCATTCATCAATAATTTGTTTTAATTATGTTAATGTTCTATGTTAGAAAACTTATATAACAAAATAATTTTCAGCAAAGTTTTAAACTAAAAGTTAGTGGAACCCATTTTAAACTTTACCTTAAATGTGTCTATTAACCATGTTTTATTAAAACAAATTCCAACATCTTCTATATGATGTTTGATGTATTAAAAGATTTAAATTCTTCAAAGTTTGAATTTAAAAAGATAAAAAATTACTCTAACTATCTTATAATTTAGTTGTTCTTGTACCTACCCTTTATGTTATGGAAAATTACAGTTTATATTATTGGTAAATGTAAAATAGATTAAATTATAGGATGATTTATAATGTAAATTGTTATGCACGTGATAAAATTTAAAATGCAAATTGTAATTTTTAGAAACATGAATAATAAATGTAAAAACAAATCAACGTATTTTTTCCTCTAGAAAACCAAAATAGGAATCAAACCTTCCAACCATTAATTATATATATATATATATATATATATATATATATATATATATATATATGTTTACTTGAAGTTATTTTTTTACGATAATTTTATGGTTAGAATTTGATAAACCTCAAAAAAAAAAAAAAAAAAGTGAAAGGACCCATTACGGTGATTTTGTGAACAAAAAAGGCGTTACCTTACTATACTATAGATTGACCATAACAAATTTGTAGGAGTTGATGCTGTTTGTGTGAAATTGTGTTTTTTTAAAAAGTTATTTTTTTATTTTTTATTAAATTTTTAATATATTTTTTAATTTTTTTGATATAATAATATTAAAAAATATTAAAAATAAAAAATTATTATTTGAATATATTTCAATAAAAAAATAATTTAAGTATCAATTCCTTAGCGCGTCAAATTGAAATTGATGAAAATGCCATCGAGCAGTTATAACGTGCCGAGTCTTAACTTGTTGCAAAAACAACGCTACAGACAAGTATCCGTCTCCTATAAAAACACCGGATTCCTACTACTGCACACTCACAAACCGTGACAGTACTGACCAGAGGCAAAAGATCGCGGAGGAGCCGGCGATAAACCCAAAAAAGAATAATTAGGGCTTAGGGTTTCAACAAAACTGAAAACAAAATTAAGAGACAGCCATGGAGATTGTCTTCGCCAGTGCCTCGACTATTACTGACCAGAGGCAAAAGATCGAACAGTACAAACACATTCTCAGCTCTGTTATTTCTTCTAACGACATTGTTCAAGCCAAGAAATTCATCGATCACAGTAGGTTTTTGTTCACTTTTGTTTTCTTTAAATTTATGGGTTTTTTTTTCTGTTTTTTTCCTAATGATTGAAAAACGACCTGTAGTGTTGTCAGACGACGTACCGTTGGTAGTGTCGAGGCAGCTATTGCAGACTTTTGCTCATGAGTTAGGGAGGTTGGAGCCGGAGACGCAAAAGGAGATTGCCCATTATACCCTTGCTCAGATTCAGCCTCGGGTTGTTTCTTTCGAAGAACAGGTTCGTTTTTACATCGTTCAATTGTTTTGTGAAGTTGATTTCTTTTTTTGCAACGTTGCTGTGCTCTGGAATTTGGATTTTTATGCTACGGTTTCATTGTTTTTCCTTTTTGAACTGTCTGGTTTCTTAATGCTTATTATTACTGATAGCACTTTTTTTAACTAGTTAATTCAATTAAAATCAGGCGTGTTCGAGTTTGGTAAGCTAGTTGTGTGCATTGTGCGTGGATAAATCATTATGTTCAAATCTTATCTTTCTACACCGCAATGGTTAGATTTGGCTGTTGTTATGAGAATGTGCTTCATTCATATTGGTTTTTTACTGCTTGAAAGCAAGATGGATTGATCGCATAATTTTCTTATTACTTTTTTTGCATAAGTCTTGCAACAAGTGCAACCCATGTGTTTAGTTGCCACCGCTGAGTTTGTGACCCTGAGGAGACTGCCGGTGATAAGCCTGCAGGAACGTCACAGCAAAAAAAAATTAAAACATTTATAGCTTCCATATAAATAAGGAGCTGCACCGCAGCTACAAAATGAGAGTTTGATAAAAACCATTTCTCAGTGATATGAAATTGATTAATTGTATGATTCACAGGTGTTAATAATTAGAGAGAAACTTGCTGAACTATATGAGTCAGAACAACAATGGTCAAAGGCAGCTCAGATGCTCAGTGGCATTGATCTAGACTCTGGAATGAGGTCTGAGAGTAAGATTCCTTATATTTAACCATAGGAGTTGTTTATCTGCTGGTTATTAAAATGCCACTATCTGACAATCTGTATTTGTTTATAATTGTTCCATCAGGGTTATTGATGATTCATTCAGATTATCAAAGTGTGTCCAAATCGCTCGCTTATATCTCGAGGTATTTGACTTTCGTATGCATGGATAGGATATGTGATGAACTCATTAATAAACAACATTTTGTCACTGGGTTCTGGGTATATTGTTTGCTTTTATGTACTTTTTTTAAAAGCGAAGGCATTTATCAAGCAAGATTGTAGGATATTTAGATGAAAATGAACACATTCATCTATTACATTTTGTTGGCCTAGATGCGTTGTACTTGCCATTATTCTGGGTTGGGGTATACCTGCTTTTATCTGCATGTGCACTTGAGTTTCTTCTAAAAGTAGAGTGAGAAGTGATTTTTTTTTTCTTTTGGTTTTAAGATTTATCCAGAGCTAGATGAAACTGAGTGTTCAAGTTCCAAAATCTGACTTTAGCTCAATGCTAGGTTGAGGGAATTATCTCTCTTATAGGTGCCATAAAACAGTTTGAAATTGCTATTGATGTTTCCTTCTGTTTATATTTGCAGGATGATGATGCAGTTAATGCAGAAGCTTTCATCAATAAAGCATCTTTTTTGGTTAGCAACAGCCAACATGAAGTGTTGAACTTGCAATACAAGGTTCAGATCGTTCTATTGTTTCTGAGGGTAATTTAATACAAGGCTGAAAAGTTTATTGTTTTGTTAAATTGTTTGCTTCTTATTTCTTGTTGTCAGGTGTGTTATGCTAGAATTTTGGATTTAAAGAGGAAGTTTTTGGAAGCAGCACTACGTTACTATGACATATCTCAAATTGAGAAGAGACAAATAGAAGATGAGTAAGTAAAACTAGGTTTTATTTATTGTGAATGTTTGGTACATTTAGTTTTTACTTTGATTCTCTGTGGAATCTTAAGAATATAGCCAAATCTGTTTTTCTAGTTTTGTTGACTCATAGAATGTTATTCAAGCGTTGAATCTATTCCTGTCTCTGCACTACCTGTGCTTGCCCACAGAACAGCATTGAATGGGATAAATTTGATGCCACATTGGCTTTGATTTTCTCTGAACTACCTTTGAATAAATTTTGGGTATGGAAACTTAATTCAGAAGACTATTGACCTCTAATTAATGTTGTACCTGGCATTTTATGCTGTGAATTATCCAACCCCATGTGAAAGTATACTGCTTGAAATATTTTTCATATTTGAATATATCAGTTTGTTTTTTTATGGTTCTTGTCATTGTCTTCAATTTTTAAAATATAAAATTTCATCTTCAACAAGAATTGTCCAAGCGACAAACTTTTCAGATATAAAATTTATCATCTGTAACAAAAATGGTGCCCTTCTACTCTCCAGTTCCCATTTACAAATTGTTGGTGTGTTGAGGCACCGCACTGATACACAGTTGTTTACATTCTTTTGTTGTGTTCATCATAGAACCATTGATGAGGAAGCATTGGAGCAAGCTCTATCTGCTGCTGTGACATGTACTATCTTGGCTGCTGCTGGTCCTCAACGTTCACGTGTTCTTGCTACTTTGTACAAGGTAAACAATCTTAGCGTATTGTCATAATAAATCGATTTGCATTATACTTCTGGAAGATATACTGATGTATGGACATGGTCCAGGATGAACGATGCTCGAAGTTAAAAATTTATCCTATATTACAAAAGGTGCTTTCTCTCTCACACACGCACACACACTCATGCAGCATACTGCACCATTTTCTCTTTTTCAATTTTACTATTTTTCACACTCAATGCCTCAAGTTTTATTAGCAGAAACCTTGTATGAATTTACCAGGTGTATTTAGAGAGAATTTTGAGAAGACCAGAAATTGATGCATTTTCTGAGGAACTCAAAGCACATCAGGTTATAAATGTCTTTTCAACTGTTATTGATGCCACATTCACTTGATGTTATGATCTATAATTGTTGCCCTTTTGCTTTCTAAACAGAAAGCACTTTTGCCAGACAATTTCACTGTACTGGATCGTGCTATGATTGAGCACAATCTTTTGAGTGCTAGCAAACTTTACACAAATATAAGGTTGGAGATGCAATTGTCTTGGATTACCTTTTCCTTCAGGTTTCTTGTAATTTCTGTACTAATTTTTTTTTTTTTTGGTTTTCCACTTTATTTTTCTGTAGCTTTGATGAGTTGGGCACCTTGCTGGGAATTCCTCCACACAAGGTCAGTTTGTCATGATTTGCCAAGGTTCTCATGTAATTAATGTTCTACCCTTTATTCTTAAAGTGTGAGTTCTATCAATGTTTTAGTATACTGATCAAATCAGTTGTGCAGGTATCTTGTCATGCAGTTAGATCTACTGATCAAGTTGTGTGCTGTGTTTTCTTTAAATATTTCCACCTTCTCCCCCTTTGATGTTATGTTTTGAAAGTTGATGGGGAATTCAGTCTTCGTATGCATTTTCATGGTTTTTCCATTTGCTTAGCCCCATCCGTTGTCTGATGTGTCTCAGATGATAAGAGTATGCATAGTGTGCCTATTTAATCTTGTTCTACTTTTCTTTATCTTCAATGCTTTATGATACCTGCTTGTTTGAGTCTTGCTTTGAATATTGAGTCCCTGCTGGTGTTGGCTCTCTCTTTTTATTTTGCTCTTGTTTTTTCCTCAGTATATGCGTTCACAGTATATTTGTGTGACAGCTAAATTCTATTTTTTTTTTTTTTTTGCTTTTCAGGCAGAGAAGATAGCATCGAGAATGATTTACGAGGATAGAATGAGGGGATCGATTGACCAGGTATGAACCATGAAATTCTGATCCTGGCTCTCTAAATTTCAGACTTTTGCAATTATCAAGGATTTCATTGGATTGCATCATAATGAATTTGATATTCAGACTAGATTTAATTTTGAGGGCCACAATGGACTTGGGAACATTTTTGACCAATTACATTATAGTTGAGCTTTCATTGTGACCTGCCCATTCATTTCATCCTTTTTCTCAGCTAGTGGCAACTTGTGTTGCAACATTTAAGATAGACGCTTGTCTAGTTAGCACTGTTTTTATGTTCTTCTGGAACTGCATTGTTAACATCACCTCAAATTTAAACTTAGTCTCGGGGTTGACCTTATTTGCTTTTTTGGGCCTTGGGCTTGCCGTCGATATGTTTCTTTCTGGATATCTGTTTCCTAGCAAATTCAAGTTTGCTCTGCTGAATCCAATATACCTGCCTACACCAGGTGGAAGCAGTCATACATTTTGAAGATGACACTGTAGAGCTGCAGCAATGGGATCAACAGGTGATTCCTAGCCATGATTACAAATTTCATGGGAATTTAACCATTGCTAGATTTCTTTTCAATTTGTTTCATGCACTCGGTATTGCCCTCTGAAGCAGCTCTTATACTTTGCTTGCTGCATAATTTTGCAGATTGTTGGATTGTGTCAAGCACTGAATGATGTCCTCGATAGCATGGCAAAGAAGGGCTTGTCTATTCCTGTCTGATCTGTTTCTTTTTTTTCTTTTTTTTTTTTATAATGGCCAGTTACAAGATTAAGATGGATTACTTAGCTTATATGTGCTCAAAAGCAGAGAAGCCAATTTTCCATGGGTTTCTCATTATTTTTGTGAAGCTAAAATACTTTGGAAGTTTTATCTGCTTGTTTATCGTGTCAATAATCAATATTTTATTGAGCAGCACAACTTACAGCAATTTGGTCATTTATTGTTAATGTTAATTTATTTTTTCCCATCGTACCTTTTCTTGCCAGAGGTATACTGGCTTGTTGGTTACCTGTCTCTGCTTCACCCACACTCGAAACATTGCGCCACAGTGACTTCACTCTTTTTGGTCTCTTAAGATTTTTCTACTCAGATTATTGATTTTTTTTTTTTTTAATTTTAACCTGCTATACTGTGTTGATATAGAATTAGATTTGCTGATTTGTTTGGATTTCTTTTCTATGGAGTTACTATGATGTTAAAATATCATCTTAATATTGGGTTGATATATTGAGTTGATGCTCAATTTTGTAAAAAATAATTCATTTTATTGTTTGTGAAAAATTGAAAATGCAGGGACTAAAATTGACAGAGGTAAAAATACATTTTTTTTTCCCTTCCTTGTAACTGCTTATAGTGCATTTTTTAAAACTTTTTGCTAATATAATTTTTTCTCTTTTTCCCCTCCCTTTAGTTTAAACTTCTATGTTTTAGTCTAGAATTTCAACTTTGTTTATGATTCAGTTCTTGAATTTGATAAATAAAAGAGTTGTAAAAAAGAAGAAGAAAAAAGAAGTTGTCAAAAGAAGAAGAAAAAGTGGAGGATAGAGAAAGTGATTGATTGACTAAATTTTATTAGTAAAAAATGTAAATTTGATATTAATTTGTTTTATTTTTAACGAGAAGAGTTATTATTATGTTTTTCACTTTTTACATTTTTTCAAAAAGTAGATTAAGATTGAGAAAAAAAAATGGAGGTTGAGAAAATAAAAATAGCTTGATTTTGTATGTTTTAACTGATTTTAGAGATATTTTAAGTTGAGAAATTAGTTATTCTCGTTATTTTGAGGTGTTTATTATGTCTTTTGAGATTAAAATAAATTAAAAATATTATTTTAAATTCAAAAACTTTAGCTGTTAGTTTTTTTGTGGTTAAAATTTGGACAAATAAATAACAAGATATTTATTTTTTATTAATAAAAAAATGACATTACAGTTAGTTTTAGAAATAAAAAATTGCTTATGAATATTCAATAAAATAAAATTTTTGTGCTTCAATTTTTTTATGGATTTTTTATATTTAATCATATTAATTTTTTTCTTCTTATAATATATAAAAATATTGAGATATTATTTTAATATATTTTTTTAATTCTTTTTAAGATCATAATGAATTTTTATTTAAAAATAATGTTTACTATATATATATAAAAGTATTTTCTAAGATAATAAATAGATTCATTAATAAGAAAATGAAGTTTAGATTGAGAAATTTTATTTTCCCTTAATAATTTAATTTGTTGTTTTTCATTTAATTAAATAAAAATAAATTCTTAAAAAAATTATTAAACTTGGTGAAATTCATGATTTAAATTACGGATTAAAATAGCTTAGCTTTGTTTAACCGAGGTTAATCTAAAAAATATAAGAAAGATAATTATAAAAATAAATTATTTTAAATGTAAGAAAGCTAAATATTTTTAAATAAAATTATAATATTTTAAGTAAACTAGAAAAGAAAGAGAAAATAAAAATTAATTGAATGATATTTTTTTTTAATATAACATAAAGTAATATAGATGTTTATAAATATGAGTTTTTTTTTTTTCTCTAAAGATCAATTATAAAAATAAACTTATTGATATTAAAAAAAATAATAGAACTTAATGGTCATTTTTTTTTTTCAGAGTTAACTTGTTTGTATTTAAAATAAATATATATAATTTTTTTCATTTAGTTTTATATTTAAAAGAGAAAATCTAAAAAAATAAACACTCCGTTACATAATTAGTCTCATTCTTGCTCTCAAATAATTTTTATTAAGTTTTTTAATTCATATTTTCATTTAAATTGTATATCTTAAAAAAATTGAACGTGAAAAGAATTATTGAATTTATTAATTTAGGCGCGCATGCATGACTTGTACGATCGCGAGAAGGAGACTTTCTCAAAAGTAAATCTGGGAAAGATTGTGAATGAAACGGGGATAAGAACTCTTTCCATTATTAACCTTCTTCAGACTAGCTTACGACACTGAAAGCTCAAAAGGCCTCTGTAATGTCAGATGAACAGTTCAAGGACCAAATCTAAAAAGAATACCAGCACCAGAGAAATTGGAAGTTACAGGAATTTATCTTGCAACTCAATTGACATCATCCACAACTTGATTGTTTACAAACAGATTCTCCCTTCTTATAGGGAAACCTGTAGATTCCAGAGCTGGACCCCTGAATGTTAGCTCCGATGATGCTCTGTAATTCGGATCAATAGAGGAAGGTCTAGTGTTGACATCTGCAGAACCTGGCCTGAAGGAACTGGTTGCTCCCCCAGGATATCGCGGGGGAGAAGGATACCTCCTTGTTGGACCTATCAATCCCCCAGCCCTTAATTCCATCATATCAGCACTTCTTGAAGATGAATCTACATATGACCTGTCTGCGGAGGCCGATGACCCTACTGGAGCTCCAATTGTAGCAGATGCGGAGCTAAAAGGATCGTCAGGCCCCCACGACGTAAGTGCTTCCTTCTTCTTGGCAAAGAATTGCCATGCTCCAAAGAGAAAGAGTACGAAGAACAGCACAGGACTTGTCCATAGCATTGTGTTGAATTCTCCTTTAAATATTGGAAGGTTAGAGCGATACATTCCCACATACCCACTCCCGAGGCCAAGAACAACGATTTTTTCACGGTCGCTGGCAATTAATGGCATCACTCTTCTTCTCTCAATGGGAGCATTTGTCAACTGATAGTTCAAAAATGACGATTTGATCTCATCCAGACCAGCAGAGAAGAGAAGGCGAGGTCCCCCAACCCTAACATAATGCTGAGATGAAACATTGTACACGAAGACCTTCTCTTCATTAACAACAAACAAGTAGCCCTTGATGGATTGTAAAGCAAGGGGTTCCTCCATGTCGAATTTTCTCTTGGATCTGACCCTGCATTTAAAGTTCATTATATCCCCCAACAACAATACTTGAATCAATTCCCCTTCTGATGTAAATCCATATGCTTTAGACCGTTCGGTGGCATCAAAAACATAATACCGAGCAACAGAATGGTCCAAACCTTCACATTCAGATTCTCTGACTTTCATGCTCCTCAAATCCAATGACCCTGCACCACTTTCTGTCAAAAACAAAAGCCTTTGCTTCAAGAATGCAAGTGGTCTACTTGTTGGCATGGCAGAGCCATGAACCGTCCCATTATCCCTAAAAACCCTAATCATCCCTCTAACATCTAATGACAAGATATACCTTGATCTGCCAACATGATGCACTTCCAAGATACTTATAGGCGAACGTTGATCCCAATCCTCATGGAACGCAAACTTACCCACATTTTCCATAGAAAGTGTACTCCACTCTTCTCCATTCGACACATAGTGAAGTTTATGCATCAAAATTGCACCATTCTGATGCCCTGTTACCACAGTACTCTCATTCTTAAAAGCCGATAAATATGAAACCATTGTTGTAATTGGTGAAGAGGACATTGTGTAAAACTCAACCGCTACATCCCCATTCCTCAAAAACACATAAACCCTCCCTCGATCATCACCAACAGCAACATACTTACTAAGCCCCTCGTAATCTCTAAATGGCAAAACATGAATGCACGTTGCATCAGAATCTAGTTTCACAGCAGACACAAATTGAAACCTCTCTGACCACAATGGACTGTACTTGGTAACTGAACCAGTCCTCGCCCTCTCTCCATCTCTAGTGGTCTTAACCTCGAATCCCTCTTCTTCAACTTTTTGAAACAATCTCTTACCATCAAATTTTCCCTGATCAATCCTTTCTGCCCCTTGATTCTGTTCCCTACCAATAGATTTTACTTTTGGTAACTCAGATAATTTAGGCTCTAATCTAGCAACTACCTCACTAAGGTTCCTCACTAGTTGTTCAAGTTTATGTAACAAAACTTCTTGCTGATTAAGCTTAATTCTAGTGTCAGACTCTTGCTCTTGATAACGAGCATGATTGATATCATGCTCCAGCTCTTGTTGGGTTGAGACTGAGCTAGAGTCTGCCAAAATTCTAGATGGAGAACAAGAAATGAAAAGCAAATAAAGGAAAAGGAACAGCTTGCCTTGGTGAGTATTTGCCATTGAAGAAGCTTGAAAAAGTTGTGTTTCAGTGTGTTGCAGTCGACATGTTTTGTACAGTGGAATTGCAGATCTTTGGTGTTTGGATCTAAATATTGCAGGGGAATTTAGCTGGAATCTATGCTAGATTTGTTAAATCTAAGGTGAGAGAAAATAGATATTTTAGATCAGAAAAAAGAAGTTTTTTTTAGGTTCTTGACTTGGGTCTGTACGCTGTTAGGGCAAGGAGCACGGTTTTTCAGGTGAAAGTACTTTGTTCTCATAAGTTCATAACTAGAGTAACAAAGGAAATAACGCAATCAGGTCGGTCTGATTCTAAGCTTCCAACAGCCAATCATAGTTGGACACGTTGATGATTGGCTGAATTTGGGCCTCACTACTTTTTTTAACCCATGCTTCGCCAAGGACGTGATATTTTTTTATATAAAATAATTGTAGAGGTAAGTTTTTGATGTATTTTTATATATAAAAAAGTATTAAATGTAAATTAAAAAGATCATGTGATGATGTATAAATGTAATAAAAAAAAATCAAGAGCTATTACTATATAAAAATTAGTGATTAAAAATAAAAAATATATATTAATTATAACTAAAATAAAACTGAAAAAATAAAAAAAAACAGATATAGATAAAGATATTTAATCTTGCATGACATAATATTTATCCAGTTATATTTATTTATTAAAATTATTTTTTATTTAATCAAATAATATTAAAAATAAACACACATAATAAATTGATTAAATAAAATAAAAGTGAAAAAAAATATTATGCAAGACTACACATATCAAAAATATTTTTTGAAAATAAACATTTTTTATTTTCAAATCTTGTATACAAAAGATAACAAAAAAATATAGATGAATCATAATAATTTTTTTAAAAAAATTAAATTCACACAACACCATAAAAAAACAATTTCTATCCAAAAATGGTTAAATAAAAAAAATAAACAACAGAAGAAGGATATTAATTGAAATATAAACTTTAAAATTATTTTAAAAAATATAAGTAAAAAAAAAACAATATTAGAAAAAAATAATAGTTTAGTTGTTGTGACTTAACTCATCAAACCTCAAACCTATGATCTAGGTCATAAACTCAATTGGGTTCAAAAATTTTTCCCTTTAAATTTATATTCAACCTAAAAAAAAGGGCTTGAAAGAGCCCAAACTTGCAGGCCTGTGGCCCAGCACGTCTGGGCCACTTAAATGAAAAGCCCGTGAGCACTAGTGGGCCTGTGTTTATTTTTACTTTTTAACTTTTTTTAAAGGGGAGTATGATATGTTGTACACCCTTTTTTAAAAAAAATAAGTAGGTGACATATTGCCCACCAAGGTATATGACGTCTCGTCTGCAAGCTCATATTTCGGGCACTACAGTAATGGCTGAAAAATCTAACAATTATTGTTTTGGCAAAAAAAAAAAACTTTAATTTTCAAGCTATTTCAACTTAAAAATACCTTATCAACACCCTTATGACACCCACAAACCATGTCAACAACTCTAAATACCTAAAAAATAATCCAAAAACCCAAAATCAAACCGCTTTTGTTTTGGATTTCTTGGCTCAGATCTAGTTTTCATGCAACATTGAGGCTTTAAACAATCTTCATGAAGCTCCTTTCATCTCATAGAACTCGTGGAAACCAAGAAAACCTATTAAAGTGGCAAAAAATGAAGTTAACAACGACTTTTTATCTCATAGCTGGAATCCAACAACACTCCCTCTCTCCTTTCTCTAACCAAGGTAAAAAAATAATACAAATGAACTTGTATATTAAAATTCATTTTTTAAAATTCAAGGGGACCTAAATTGTATGCATTGCATTATTTTTAAAGGTCGAGAACCTAAGTGTATTTTTCATGCAATCTCTAGAATGTCATTTGTGTTTGACACCCTTTTCATTCAGTCCACTTCCTTTTAATTTCACCATTGACTAAGAATTCAGACTCAGTTGACCTTTAATTAGGATTAAATTGCATAAAATAAAACTTCGAGGACCAAAATGAATTATTAAAAAATACATAGTATGTCCACAATATTTTATGAGTGTGTGGACAATGTCAGTTTAACTGTAAACACCCTGCGATTGTTATATTCTTACTTAATATTACCTAAATTGGTCTTCATTGCTAATATTTGTCCGAACAAGAAGAAAAGACAAGGCTACACATTTAATTGGTAAACATAACCCTAAAATGAATCTAAATATATCATTGTGGTCCCTAAATCCTCCCTTTTCTCCCTATTTGGAACTAGTCGAAGGTGGATGGACAATGATATACTCAGAGATGCTAATTTTACAGAAAACAATTTCCAAATTAAAATAATCTCATTGATAGTTTCTATAAAGTTGAATGATTGAGATTTTCAAGGAATTAATTTCAGGAAATTTTTCCAGTAAGATTATGTATAACCAAGGACACAAAAAAAGGTGAAATCGATGAAGATTAACTTTTTAGAGGAAAGGTTTCACGATTTCCATATTAGGATCTCTTGCTTTATCAATCAAGAGGTGACAAACAATTATCAATGAACACCAGCAATATGCTAAAACACTTCTAATTTCTAAATATAGCAACTCTTTGTTTAGAAGTAAAATGTCCAGTATGGTGTACTATTACCATTTACGATCTATATTCTAACAAAAAAAAGCCTTGTTTTTGTTGTTAGAGGGGAATTAAGAAGAGAAGGGCATATGAGAAATTGATTGTTGACATAGATATTAGATTCAAATGATGTGTATAAATAAAATAAGACTATGATGCTGTGTGTTTTGTTTAAGTGATGTTGCGCGTTTTATTTGCTTGCATTTTAATTAGTTTTTAGGAAGAATATGTTGGAATTCTAAGAATGAGAAACTCTTTGCATATATATTGTTTTCTGTTGTAACAAAGATATCAGGCCATAATTGAGTAATTCTTACAACTTTAGGAATTTCATATATGCTCTCCCCCCCTTCTTCTCTCTCTCTCTTTCTCTTTCTCTCCGTGTCACCTGCACCAATTTTCCATTATTATTTCTTTATGCCATTATTCTATCATTAATTGTAAGCCTAGAAATTTCATTGCTCCAAGTGGTATCTGAGCAAGCATCTTCAGATTCTCAAAATGCCACCTAAGACTAGATCCTAAGATGCAAGGAAGGTAGATGAAGCTGTCAACCAAGAGCACTCCCATAAATATGACCAACTTCAACACCAGCTTGATAATACTAGGGTTGATACCAAAATATGATTTATAGAGCTTAAAGAAGCTATTGATGCTCTTGCTTATCTTATGGAATCAACATTGTAAAAAACTCAACTCTCTACTGGTGAGTTTAGTATTCCTAAGGAAACACAGTACTCAGTTACAGGGGATTCTTTTTCCAAGTTCAACTAGGCCAATAAAGGTACACCTCTTTATTATAAACTACGTAAACCAAAACATGAGTTTCTTATTTTTTAAGGGGAAGATGTTCATAAGTGGATTTATAAATGTAATCAATACTTTGATGTTGAAGAGATTGCTGATCATGAGAAACTTAAGTTGACCTCCTATTATTTGGATGGAATGACTTTGTATCGCCATCAAAATTTTACGAGAAGTTTGGAAGGACAAGTAGTGTCTTGGCAAGAGTATATAGAGGCCATGTGTTATAGATTTTTATTTTTTTGAGGGGGGAGGAATATTATAAAGAAACTTATTGAATTGAAACAAAAGAGTGACTTTGAAACCTCCATCAAGGACTTTGATATCTTTTGGAATATGACTGAGATTTCTGAGAAAAATGCCGTGTGTTTTTCATTGAGGGCTAGAAATAGAGGTTAAAAATTTAGTTAAGATGTTTGAACCAAAATCTTTAAAACATGCTTACATATTAGCTAGGTTACATGATAAAACCCTTACCCACAAACATTACATTCGGGTCTCCTAGTGACGTTAAACCAAACAACATGGTGGCAACTCCTCAATCCCGATGTCTCGTTATGAATCACGTGCACGTGTGACAAGTTTCTTGTTTTGACAATTTTCTTTAATCCTTATTGTATTATGGGCATAACTCTCAGCCAATGCATTTAATGAAAACTCATACTCATTTATTTGATCTTCACCAGCAATCATCTCATTATTATCTTCTTTCTAAGAATTCATCATTTTCTTTATCTACATCATTCATCATATTCAGATTCTTCTTATTGCATTGATGGCTTGGAACAAATTTATCCCCACACTTATAACACTTACCTAACTTCCTTACCTAACTTCCTTCTATATTCGTATAAGGAATCATGCATTTGTTTTCCTCCTATGATCACATCAGTTCTTGTAGTATAAGGAGTATTTGAAAAAAGGTTTACCTAGTGGTCTTCCATTATTAAAAGAAGGAGATGTTCTATTCCTTCTAGTTATGGCCTGATTGGATTCCTCTTGTCATATGGCCTGGTCAAATGCTTTTACTAATACCGTATGTTTCAAAATCTTCAATGTTGGTTTAATGTCATCTTTGAGTCCATTGATAAAGCTTGAGGTGTAGTATGATTATGTAAGTGAAGGGTTCATAATGCTTATTAATGACTTAAGCTCCTCAAATCTTTCATCATACTCCTTTACCCCTCTATTCTATATAAGTTTATTAAACTCCTCAACTACATCTTTTCTACTGCCAAACCTTATACAGATAGATCGAACGAACTCCTCCCAATTAGTAAGATCATGATCTCCTATCAAGAGTCCTTCGGACCACACTTTTGCCTTATCCTCTAAATATAGTGAAATTATTTCCACCCTTTGAGATGAATTGAAGTGAAATGCACTTTGAAGAACTTTCTACAGTTTCTAATCCATCCTCGTGGATTATCTTCATAGAATATGGGTAGTTTTATTTTTGGCAATGTCGTATTATATCCACCCATATGATTCTTAATATTGTTGCCCATAATTTCATCTTGAATGTGATTCTGCTACAGATGAATCACTCTCCAGGTGTTGGTTTAATTCCTGTCATCCTTCTTAGTGTCTTTTCCAGCCATGAATATTTGAATGGTAGCCATAAGGGTATCCATTTGCGCAAATAGTTGTTCATTCCACTTAGCTTGTTCTTGTCATTGTCTCTTGTTGTCAACTATGTAATCTTGCAATTCTGGTTGAAGAACTTGCATTGTTTCATCCAATTGCCTACCATGCTCCTTTGGAGCTCTAACTTTGTTACTTTCCACCATTATATATCCCCCTCTTGATAATTACTGTTGATTCAAGACTCCGACACTAATTTGTTAAAAACTAAATCTTAACAAAGAACTAAAGGTAGAGAATGAGATTCAGAGTCAGAAGAGATGAGAGAAGAAGAAAGAGAATTTTGCAAGTTACAAAAGATTACTTCATTAAGCTTGTTTTCTCATTTTAACTGAATATGTTATATTCTTTTATTCTCATGTGTTAAATTCTTCCATGCATCAACTAAGTACAACAATTTTTCCTGCCATTCTCCTTCCTTTGATATATCTCCTTGATCATTCCTTTCAGCACACGTTACTTTATATTACTGTTGTAACATGTACGTGAATGTCATTGAGGATAATAGCCACATCAAAAGGCTTTACTTCACTCCATTGATAGTTATTATATTAAATATTAAATATTACAACTTTACCATTAAATAAAATAAAATAAAAAAACTAGTCATCACCCTCTTAACCAAACTCTAATCTCCGACAACAAAAAGAAACTCATATTAAATTGAGTTTAGACAATCAATTTGCAGAGGGTAACCAATTATTTTACACTAATAATATTTAAATTATATGCATGACTGATTCAATTAATTTAAGAAATAGAAATGTCAATGGAATGATAAATTTAAAAATCAGTAATTTTATGAAGATAAATTAACTCAATTAAGAATATAAAAACATGTTGTAAGAAATAGATTCGGTCATTTTCCTAAAAAAAAATCCTGCTTGTTGCTCAATAAACCAATGCTGTTTAACAAGAAAACTACAACCCTAGAAACATCAACTGATGCTTTCTAGATGGACCACTGCAAGATTAGGAAAGTATCCTAGATTAGAAAAGTATCCTAATAACAATACCACATCATTTCATCAATAACTTTTTAAATTCTGTTTAAAATTATGATAGTATTTACAATTCAAAATATTTTTTTCATTTAAAAATATATTAAAATAATATTTTTTTATTTTTTAAAAAATATTTTTAATATCAACACATTAAAATAATCCAAAATCATTAAAAAATATATTAATTTAAAAAAAAAATTCAAAATTTTAAAAACACAGATAAAATCATATTTCCAAATGGGCCATTAGTTTCGTTCAATGCTCGGTTCTTCCATGATCCAGAAAGTTCAAGACTTGTCCGATACCTCAGTTACTAACATGCATCGACTCAAGAATACTCTCTTACAAAACTCCATTTCTTCTGACAACATAACCAGCCATGCCTTGGACAAAGGACGCCTGAACTTGCAAGCAAGTTTGGGGTAGGATTCTACGGAGCTAAAAAAACCCACGAGCAACTATCCAAGCATAAACCCCTCAGCATTTCCACAGCTCCCACAAAGGAGACTCAATCTTGCATATCACACCCATGGAAAATATATGCATTCCATGTCACTAACCTCACCATACCCATAATCTTCCGTCCCTCGCAAAAGCTAAACATACATAAGATACAAGATGTTGCAACAAAAGTCACCGCACGCATGTTTCAAAAGAGAGATTTAACAGTTGACAAACGGTGCCACAGAGCTGCCCCTGACCAGGTGATCAGTTCAATTTATAATTATAGACAATATTCAAGGACAAAAATAAGCTTAAAGCAATCATGGGCACAACCAAAGGTGGAGCTGTTTGTCAAAACAACCGGTAAATGTTACAACCAGGAAAGAATACTGATGAAATGCATCACATCTCAAAGTTCCATGTGCTCTCTGCAGTTAATTTTGGCATTTTTGACTCCTCAGCCAAATTGATGGATGCAGAAACCTGGGATAAAGAAGGAACAAAGATTAGAAAATCATTTTTGAATTAAAATACATGAAACTTAGAAGGTTTTGGAATCCTAGAAATGCTTAAAGAGGCTTATCCAGACAGGTCAAGGCACACCACAACCACCGAATAAAATTAAGCAGCTCACAAGCATCAATCTAGCTGAAAGTTATGCAATCACCCATTTTCTGATATCATACGCAATCCCAGACATGTATTACTTCAAGCCATAAAAGTAAAGGTGTTTTTATTGAAAACTCTCAATCCATTGGTTCAGATTTCTCTTCAAATGAACACAATCATGCCAGGGTCTTTTCATGATTGAAAAATGCAAGTAAAATACAACAACTACGCTCTCTGCAAAACCAGAACAAGCTCAGTTATAATTCAATTGAAAACCTAGAGAAAACAAACATGCTTGTGTTACAGAATCAATAAGATGCATCTAGGAGCTACAAAATGGATATACAACATGTGAGGCCATGAACACACTAGAAAAACAGTTCCCATCAATGAACTAGAACCTTTAAAATCCAAAACTGTAATCTTGTCCAGTGTAATGGAGGATCAAATTCTTAAAGCATGTACTAGTTTGCTAAATTTATGCTCAACTCCATTACGAGTCTCATACAGTTACTATCAAATAGAATGAGAACCTGTGGTAAACTCAACTAGTGCTGTTTTCTATTTCTTGATTTTCCTGATTTAATTTGTTAATTTAGAACCAAAATCCAGCAACTAGCCAAAAAGCATACAAGTGACAATCATGTGTTTACCTTGAAATTCACATTCAGCTTTGAATTCCTTGACCACTCCAGGCCCAGATTCTTGCTTGACGTTTGATACACAGCCCTGAACACATCATCACCATAAACCTTTCGAGATCCAGCAAAATCCCATGAATTCTTTGCAAAATCATAACATTGCTCGAACGAAGTCAGTCCTCCATGCACATAGGTATACTTCAACTTGCAATTCTCTGTACCGAGCATATAATTAGCAGATATCTTGTTCGCTGAATCAACCACAAGAGTCCCATCCAAAATAGTCCGGTTATCCCCTCTACAATGAATGTATGTCAAATTCAAGGGCTTGTCCACAACCTTAACTGAGTTCATAAACTGAAACCTAAAATCCTGCAACACAAGACCAAGTGAAAATCAAGTCAATGCTAGTTACTAAATTCTACTAAAATTCAAGTTTTCTTTAAATTTCCTTAATTTCACAGCTACAGGGGAAAAAATGTTACAAATTAGCAACAGAAGCCCTAGACTCTAAAAAAAACCCTTGAATTAGAAATTCAAAAATCCTTATCCCTCTTTGGCTACTGATGAATCAATCAGGAAACAAACCAAAATGAAGCCAAACTTGAAGTAATACAATAGTCTTTTCAATTCAAGTTTCCTACAAAATTAACAGCCACATAAAAGACTTCAACCGAATATAAAAGCAAAGAGGAGTTACCTTTTTCGGAACGTTGTAGTCAATTATGAAGAAGCCAGGTTTCTCGACAGCTAAAGCCAGGCCGTTTAAGCTAGGGCCGTTGACGACTGTGGCGTCAGTTATGGAAGCCCGGAGCTTAACATCGCCGGCGTTGAAGGCGACAGTAGCAGCGGTGCTGCTTTTGTCATTATCATACTTGCCCTTTAAAGACGCCTTCATTTCGTGAAAAACGAGAAAGACAAGGAGAGAGGATTATAGGTGCCTCCAATTTAAACCGGTCGTTGGTAAGGATCTGAAGGCGCAGCGATGAATCATTATTTTGTTAATTTTTAATTTTTTTATATAAAAAATTAATATTTTTTCACAAAAAAAAATTTAATATATATTTTTTACATATTATTTAGATGTAAAAAATAAATTAAAAAATTATTTTAATATATTTTTTTAAAAATAATATTTACTACTGTTAAAGCACCTCTGTAGCGTTGTAAGCTAGATTATTTTAAAATTATAAATTCATATGAAATAAAAGTATTTTCTTTTTATCACTCTAATTTTTATTTTTTAAATATATTTTATTTACTTTTTATTAATTATATTGTTTTATTATTAAATGTTTCTTGATATATAGTATTATAATATATTTAATTTATTTTGTATAATTAAAGAGATTAATTGATGTTTTCAAATTCATTCATCACTTAAAATTTTATTTTTATTATATTATTTTTCAATATTTAAATGAAATAAAAGGAAAAAAAAAGTAGATAAGATAAAGATTGATGAGAAAAAAGATTTTTTTGAAAATACTACCAATTACCATGGTAAACGTGAAAAGACTATTAATTATTTTTAATGCTACGTGGATTAATTAACTGTTTATAAACACAGATTATATTATAATTAAATTGATTATTTTATACACTAAAAACTCATTAGACCATGTTAGCTAAAAAAGAATATATATATATATATATATATATATATATATATATATATATATATATATATATATATATATAGACACACACACACATGTAATAGCTAAAAAGGATTATTATTATTATTATTATTATTATTTTACCATGCGCATCGTTGCTCCTAAAATGGCTTCCTATTTAGACTTTGTGAATAGTACTCACCACATATATTGAAAAGCTCTCTTGCTTTGGCAGCAAAAGCAAGACGCAATAGCCAGCCAAGCTAGACATCTCGACGACCAGCCACACCTCAACATCCTCCATATCCACGACCAGCCACACATTAACCACTATGACATCCATCACTCTCTAGCCACACATCTACAACCTTCATCCACACCTCAAACAACACCAACTAAGCCTTCTCTTTCGCATTTTTGTATTTTGGGTTGACAATTTTATCTGTAATTGTTGGATACTGATTTAAACCGATCTAAATGGCTAAAATTTTTTTTTTCCAATTAAATTTAGGCTGGATTCAAGTAATAACTAAAGTAAAAGAATCAAATTTAAATACAACAGGGGTAAAACCTTGTCCGACCCAAATCTCTACCCCAAACCCTACTTGAACTACAACAATAACTTTAAAGTTTGAAATAATGCAATTGTGTCAAGCTATATATATATATATATATATATATATATATATATATATATATATATATATATATATATATATATATATAGAGGGTTATCACACGTCCCCTCTCCATCCGACTTCCTTTCTCAAACACCTCACTCTTTTTCTCTTATTCTCTTCTTTAATCTCCTTATTTCCTTTAGGCTATCGACGAGTCACCCATCCACGGATTAGTTGAGAATAATTTTATTGAGTGGTGACAAAGAAAGTGGTGTTCAAGTTCTTTTTCTTCTTTGTGTTTATTGTCCCGGTCTCAAAATCTCTCAAGCGGTAAGATTACGTGTGTGTTTAGCTTGAAGGTGTGGTTGATTTTCTTAAAAGATATATAACCCTTTTAAAGCACAAATCACACCTTATAAAATTTTTAAAAAAAAACACATACTTTTATATGGATCTCATCAAAATAAATCACCACATCTCCCAACCAAATATACCTTAGTTATCCTGTGTCTAAAAAATATTACTCGTCCTTTGACTTGAAAAAAAAAAAAGGAGAAAAAACTATACTGTCATATCCTACGAATTAGTACAAAAATTATTGTTTCTTATTTATTATGTCATGGGTCTATTCCCCTTACCTATTAACCTGGACAGATAGAAAAGCTAAAGTTAGCTATGTTTTCTTCACAAGTAAAGTCTTACAGATGCTAGAAAAAGTGCAATTTGAACTTTAAGAACTTGTTAATTGCTACTTGAGTTGTTGTTTTATAATTAAAAAAAATTCAAAAGTCCTAGCTTTTGTTGTGGTACTGACTTTAAGTTTGATATTTGCAGCGTTCTCACACAAATCAGAGTTTGAAATAATAGAATTTTGTATTTTATAATTTTTATTAAAAGATTTGAACATGACACAAAAGGGTGGGTAGGGTGGTGACTCTCATTCTATGCCAACAGAATGTTGGGATAACACATGTTTGAGTTTGGGTCGATTTGGTTCGGGTATGTATACCCGATGGATACTCAAAACCTGATAAGATTAGATATTATTTATATCTTATTAGGTTCATGTTTGGGTATGGATATAACAAAACTAGACACTTGGATATCTATTATCATCGCTATTCACACTCTCGACCTATACAACCACCAACCAATCTTTTTAATGTTTTTTTTTAGTTTTATGATGGTGGCTTAGGAGTGCAGCTTGAGTAGTTTTACTTTTGGAAAAAAAAAGAAAAATAAAAGGTATATGGTGAGATGACCAGATCAAAAATATGGTGAAAAGTTTCTTGCATGCTCATTTTATCTTTATAAATAATGACAGATAGTTTTGTTTGCTATGCCATATTCAAATCTTTAGAGATGTAATTTTAATAATCCAAATTGTTTGTTTACTTGATCAGAAAGGACTTTCAAAGTCATATAATATGGGTCATGTTTTTTGTTATGAAAAAAAAAAGATTCATAGGCTCAAAAGTATTTCAAGGTTTCTAGACTTAAAATCACTACTCTTAATTCATTGGGTTTTTTCATTGTGCTTCTTTGCTTTGCCCATTTTGATTGCTTTGGTGAAGCATCTTAATTTTGTTTTGACCTTGCTTCGATCCCTTTTTTTTTATTGCGCTAAAAATTCTATTTGCCCTCTAGTGTGGGGTATGATCCTAGTCAGAACCGATCTTGATCTTTGGAATTTTCATATGCCCTTCAAGTATGGAGTGTGATCCTAGTTAGAGTTTTTATGAAACAAAAAACTTATTTAGGCTCAAAAGGGGACTACAAGGGATATGTTTCAGAATATAAGAGAAAAACAAAGATGACCGTTTTTCTTTTCAATCACGAACGATCAGAACTGATAAATCTATCCTTATCCAAAGTAATGGTTTGGAATAAGATTTCAAATTGACAGTAGGTGAATCCTACTTTCTGAAATTATACATATAGCTGAAGTGCAATTCAAGATATATGATATAAACAAACTCTTGTTACCTCGATGTGAGAATTGTTTGAACAAAATGTCAAGATATCTTTTAAAATAAACATCATATCACTTTTCTTTGGAAACCAAAATTGGTCAAAAGTCTGAAGCTCTTTAGGAAAGGGTTTTCTCAAAAACATTACAAGTCAATGAGATCATGGAAGTTTTTTTTTTTAAAAGAAGAGAGTGTATGCTAAGAGAATTAGTGGTCAAATTTTATTTTATTGATGAGAACGAGCTACACAAAGTATTTCTTTACAGAATCTGAATTCATAGGCCTATACATCTTCTCCATCCATGTTGGTTAGTGTAATGACTTGAAATTTCCATGTAACTTTCATGTTTCTAATCATCATATCTGAGTATAATGGGGTAATTTTTTTTTTTAGCAATCTGTCTAAGAATACATCTCATTATTGATTCTTTGGTTTGTCAAATTTACAGCAACATTTCCCCTATTAAGTATACATTTCCTCAGTTCTTTTCTTATCCTCTTGAGTAACACAATATCAAAAAACTCTATTACATATACATGATAACCTTCAACTACCCACTAGTTCAATTGTTTCTCCATTTAATTCTTTCTTACAATTCATCTTATATTCTTTTCATTTTCCATTTACATAAAACATATGTGTGATGGATACCAACACACACACACATAATAAAAGAGATGCAATAACCAAATGCTAAAAATACAATCATATCATTTAGTACATTTCAAGGTGAAGTTATTAACACAATTTTAAGTATTCATAGTACATAAAAAAAAGTACCTAATAAAATTATAGATAGTGAAACGACACAATCAATGTAAGCCACTTTATGATATAGACCTGCAACATATATAACATTAATAAAGTTATTAGTCGTCAAGAAGACTTATGCTCATGATTGTTTTTATGAGGGAAATAAATCATTATGTCTATTAGCACTTTTAACAATCTTGCTCAAAACATTCAACTTAAGTTCAATAATACCTCAACTTATATGACAATACTCGTGCTCATCATTGCAACTGAAATAACATTACAAATTTAACATTTAGACATAAAATACATGTACGTGGTTTTTCATAAGGAAGAAGAACAATACGCGTATCCATAATTCTTTTAGCATCGATAACATTCATATACATATTGAATTACGCATTGGTTGTTATGCGTCTAAGTTCATATTTGTCACTTTCGACATTGCCTTTACAATGAATTACATAATACATTCAAATCTAAGATTGTTGACTATACATCACCACATAGCAACTCATTTTCTTAATTTTTAATTCCCCAATCAATAATTAATATTTAATTTCCTTAGTTACTGATTTTCTTAGGTACAATCCTTGAAGTAACCACACACGTATTAACCTTATGTTTACTCATTATCATCACCGCTTAACATAATTTGCTTATAACATTATCATATTTTCTATTTTTTAGGTATCATAACCATTCGTTACATTATCACCCCATTAACATTTGCTTTGACTTAATAGCACATCAAACGGTATCATGTTTTAAGTTGCAAATCAACCCCCTTATCATAGACATTTTTAAGCATCAGTTAATGGTCTTATATAATGGTTTCTATTATATAATTGAGGATAGTTTCAATGGTTTCCATTATTTGGAAACAACACCACCATGGTTTCTACTCATTGGAAACAACAACACAATGGTCTCTATTCAAAACAAAGACAACCACATGAATTCCTTTTTTTGTTAGGAACAACTAGGAAGTAACTTTTGTTGCCCATGATTTAATTTAAAGGACTTGTCAACTTAAATAGAAGCATAGGGACATGAAAACCTACATCATCATCTTATAATTAACCAAATTGTACTTTGCTTCCTTGGAGAATGTTTTTTTAGCAACTAAACATCAAAAGTTTCCATATTCATGGATATCGGTAATTAATCGTCAACTATCAATTTATATCATATCCTTAGTCACTGATATTGTGGTCATTAAGTATCGTTCATTTCTTATCCTTAGTCACCGATACTGCGGCCACTAAGTATCATTCATATCTCATCCTTAGTCACCAATTCTATGGCCACTAAATATAATTTGGTCATCCCCTCGTGGTTGCCAATAATTCTAGTAAACTCATTTGATTGCCAACAAATTCGGCTTTTAAAATCTTCCTACCGAGTCTATCTTTAATATTTTACTCCACATCTTCATACAACCTTAGGCTGCATTATTTTATTTGAGCTATGTTCAACAAATAACTAATGACATGTATTATGGTTTAAGAATCCTTGTACATATAGAATTCTTCCATGCACAAACTATTCATTCCTAACTATGATCAATTTTATATATGGTTCTTTAAACATTAATTTTGGATTCTGAATAACACATCATACTCTTTATTTCATCATATTAGTAAACGCTTTCAAATGAGATGATTCATGACATTCATTACTGGTAATCCTAGTCAACCTCATCTTTTACTCTCAGCTATCCAACATGGATATCGTTAGCCAAATCTAATCTTCAATGTTTATTCTCGGCTATCTAACATGGATCTCATTAGCCAAAGTTAATCTCATCATTTATTCTTGGCTATCCAACATGGATACCATTAGCCAAAGCTACTCTCATAATTCATATTCGGCTATCCAACATGGATACCATTAGCCGAAGCTAATCTCGTCAATGAATCTCGGTTATCCAATATAGATACCATTAGCCGAAACTAATCTCATCATTTAATCTTGGTTATCCAATATGGATGCTATTAGCCGAAACTAATCTCATTAATGAATCTCAGTTATCCAATATGAATATGATTAGTTGAAGCTAATCACATCATCTAATCCTGGTTATCTAATATAGATACCATTAGCTGAAGCTAATCACATCGTTTAGTCTTAGTTATCCAATATGGATATCATTAGCTAAAGCTAATCACATCATTATTCATTGTGTTTCATAAGCAATTTTTAATCGATTAAAATCAGGTAGCAATATTATGTATAAATACTTTAAGGATTTAATAATAATTAGTTAAAGGTGGAAACCACCTACCTGCCCCTCCCGTAATGTGTCCTTGCTCGATTGAAGATTCGATCCTGGTCACGCCTCCTAATACACAAAATGACCATTACTCATTATATTTTTATTTAGGTAATGTCAAAGACCATTTCCACATATATACCAGAACACACATACATTCATTCAAACATCTCTCATATTTGTATAATTGTACAGTGATAATATTGTAACAAGACATTCGTCTCTAATTTTAATGAAGGTCATCTATAAAGATTATATCATTATGACATTGAAAATCATCAATGAAAAACTAAGTCATCTTGACACTGAAAATCATCAACGAAAACCAAGTCATTTTAACATTGAAAATCATTAATGAAAACTAAGTCATTCTAACATTTCTTTTCCCTAAATTCACGCATATAGTCAATACCAAGTTTTCCTTTTAAAGACTATACTTTAACCTAGTTTTGAATAGACTACAACCAAATTCACTTCCAAAGTTTATGAAGCAAAGGAAACATGTAATGTTTCTAATCCATGACAATATCACGTATTCATCAAACATTGTTAAAGAGGAACCATCACTCATTACTATCTTCATGAGGGTCTTTCTATGCTATCATCTCTTAAGGTGGTCGAAGCCTATGCCATTCGCCTAACAAGCATATCTTTGTGTTCTTCATGTAGCAACATCAAATTCTCATTCATTATCGTGTGGCATAAGGTGTTCTATGCATTCCAATTACAAAGTACTATTAAACATGTTCAAAGATCATATTGTTTTTCATAACCTCATCAAGTTCATCACAATGTTGTCAAGTAGTACACAATCAAGCAACATGTACATTCTTAAGGATTCTCCCATCTAAATTTTTATAGGCCAAAACATGGGTATTATCATTAAGTGTTTATTTCATCAATTGTTACTACATCATTCCAAGTGTGAAAACCTTTAATCAACAATAGATTCCAAGTAAAGATTAGAGCTTGATTAGTCCTAGCAGGTTTAGTCCACCCAACCCTGAACATAGTTTGGTGTTTTAATTGTAACTAAAGTTTCAGAACTCTTTTTTTAGCATGATTTGTCTCAATGAAAAGCTAACACATAGGGCTACAACTTTCATGCAGGACACAACACCTATTTTTTCTATCTACATGTCTAAACTCACTCGTTGCAGTAGCATAAGAAATTTATTCAGTACTATGTTAGTCTGGACATTTACTCAGTGTGTTTCTCGTATCTGGAGTTATACAGCTCCAAATATATTGAGACTAGCCCAGCACTATGTTAGTCTGGACCCTTACTCAATGTGTTTCTCATATCTGGAGTTATACAACTCCAAATATATTGAGACTAGCTCTATTTGAAAGATAACATTCATATATATAATGTTTATAGAGACACTAGCTCCAAATTACATCGTTGTAAGGCTCAAAATCAACAATTACAGTAGCACCCAAAACCTGTCCTGTACAATGTTGGTCTGGACCTTTACTCTGTTTGTTTCTCATATATAGAGTTATATAACTCCAAATAAGTCAAGACTAGTTTAATTTAAAAGATAATACCCATACCTATAATTTTTATATAGATACTAGCTCCAAATTACATCGTTGTAAGGCTCAAAATTAACAATTACAGTAGCATCCAAAATCTGTTTAGTACTATATCGATCTAGACCTTTACTCAATGTTTTTCTCATAGTTGGAGTTATACAACTCCAGATAAGTCAAGACTAGTTCCATTTAAAAGATAACATCCTTACCTACAACTTTATAAAAACACCATCTCTAAATTACATGAGAGATAAATTTAACAAGCACACTAAGTGTTTTCATGCATCACAACATCCATTATCATTATTCCATATTCAAAGAAACTCTCATTTTCTACACATTTTCAAGAACTGTAAAATCACAGCATTAGGGTTTTTTCAATTATCATTTACTAACTATGAAATAAAGGAGGAAAATTAAGGAAGAACACTTTTATCAATAATTTCGAGTTCAAATTGAAGAGTTCTTGCTAATTTCTTCTTCAATTGTTCTTCCTCTTCATCACCTATACTTATCCCTCGAGTTCCTCTTATCCAACCAAGCTACCTAATTTCAGCCTAAATGTGGTTCTCTCCTCACAAACGTATTTGCAAGCTTCAATCTCATAATTTGGGAAGATTTCTCAACTGATTTTTGAAAAGAGGCAAGAGAAAAGCCTCTTCCTCTCTTTTTAGATATTGTTCCACGTGAACACTAGCAATAAGTATAGTTACATTAGGTTTTATGGGTCAATTATTATTATACGCCAACTTATTCCCCCTATATTTCAGTTTATTGCACTGACATGACACTGTATCTTCATGTTCAGGACCTTCCTAAACTCCGATCGACCTCAAACTTTAACCTAAGGTAAAAAAAAATGTCTTAAGATCTCACGTAAAATTTCAGTCTGATCCAACAGTTGGATTGGGAGATACATTCAATATTGTAAAACTAGACAGTTGAAAATTTCACACAAAAAATCTAATTTTCACATACCATATAATTTACTTAAATCATCTTGGGTCTTAGAATAATTCTTTGCAGATTCCTATTCATAATTATCATAAAAAATTTCTATGAGTTTCTTACCACTTTCAGTTCTATTAGTGCAATTATGTGCGGGGGGGATTATACTAAAATTCGACATTTCTTACGCAAAGGATCATGCATTGATTTATTTGACATTTCCTTCTATTTTACATATAATATCACCCAATTTACAAAACTTCCTCTAAATTATTATTTTTACCTGGTCAACGAGTTTTCATGATTTATCATTAAATAATATTTTGTATACTATTTTATTACTTTAGCTTCTCTAAATTTTAAATTAATCTTCCAGAAATGTTCATCCTAATTCATAAGATTTTCTCTCTAATTTATCATTTTTCAATTAATAGTTACCCTATTTAACCTAGATTATCTATTTTTGATCGAGGGTTTACATTAGGATCAGAGCTCCTCCTGAAAATTTTCTTTACTATGTAAAGGCCTTCATAGTTTGGTGCCCACTTGCCATGATCTTCGTTAGGCAATAGGAGAACTTTTCTTAACACCAGACCACCTTCTCTAAATGTTATTGGCTGAACTTTCTTTTCATGAATTTTGGCCATTTTTTTTGGTACAGCTAGTGATGGCAAATTGCTGCTAGTCTCTTCTCACTGATCATGTTTAACTACTCGTATCTTATCCTTGCCCAATCAAGTTCTTCTAGATTGGGCTCCATCAATACTCTTAACGACGAGATTTCCACTTCTCGGGGAATAACCGCCTCCATTCCATATACCAGCAAATAAGGTGTAACACCAGTTGATGTTCTTACTGTTATTTTATATGTGTGGAGAGTATAAGAAAGCCAATCATGCTAGTATCTATAAGAGACCACCATTTTATGGATAATCCTCTTTATGTTTTTGTTGGCGACCTCTACAACTCCATTCATCTTTGGCATATACAAGGATGAATTCAGATGCTTGATCTTCCATTTAACACGTAAGTCAACAATTGTTTTGCCGTTGAAATTCTGAGCATTGTCCGTGACTATTCTTTCAAGCAGCCTATATCGATAAATTAACACTTTCTCAATAAACCTTTTAACAACCTTCTGATTCATATACGCGTATGAGCATGCTTCAATCTATTTAGTAAACTAATCAATTGCTAATAAAATGAATTTGTGTCCATTGCTGGCTTTCAGATTAATAGTTCCAATAACATCTATTCCCCCACATTGAAAATAGCCAAAGTGACACTATATTGAATAGAGGAACTGGTGGTGCATTAATCTTATCTCCATGCACTTGGCATTTATGGCAGTTTCTCATGTAATCTATGCAATCTTTTTCCAGGGTCATCTAAAAATATCCAACTCTCTGGATCTGTCTAGCCATCATATGTCCATTTACATGCGTACACATATCCCTTCATATATTTCATGCAATGTTTTCCTTGCTTTGTTTTCGCTCAGACATCTTAGAAGAGTCCCATCAAATGATCTCTTATATAAAACCTCTTCATCCAGGTAGTAATCCATGGTCATTCTTCGTAATGTCTTCTGATCTGATTTGGATGCCTTCTTAGGATACTTTCGATACTGAACAAATTTCTTCACATCGAAATACCAAGGCTTCTCATTTGACTTTTCCTCTATTGAGCAGCAGTAAGGAGGGGAATTTATGATTCTTATGCATACTGGTTGTACTCGATCCCTGTAATCAATCTGAGCCATGGAGGACAAAGTTGCTAGAGCATCAATAAATTGGTTTTTTTGCCTTCCCAAATGTGTAAATTATATCTCATTAAAGTCTTTTACTAATTTGGAAAGGTATTCTTAATAGGGCCTCAACTTTTCATCCTTAGTTTGTCATTCTCCTTTTACTAGATAAATTATCAACATTGAGTCTCTATATACATTTAACTTCTTTATTTTCATCTTTGTAGGTGCTTCTAAGCTATGAGTGCATGCTTCATATTTAGCTATATTATTAGTACAATCAAATTGCAGTTTGATGGAAATGGGGTATTGTCTATCATCTGGGAAAATTATGACCGCTTCTGCTCCATTACCGTACATGTTCACGGCTCCATCAAAGTACATTATCCACCAATCATCCCCTTTTTCATTCTCGATTGCCTGGACATCTTTATATAGAAAGTCAAAGTTCAAAGGTTCAGATTCCTCAATGACATTGTCAGCTAAATGATCAGTAATGACGCTTCCTTTTATAGCCTTTCTAGTCATATAGATTATATCGTCCTCTAACAATAAAACTTGTCATCTTACGATTTGACTAGACAAGTACAGTTTCTCAGATATGTACTTCAGGAGATCTATTATGGAGATGACCATGTGGTGAAGTACAACATATACTGCATAATCTCTTAGCGCCTCATGTCAATCCATAACATAATTTCTCAGCCATATTATAACGTGTTTTTACAACCTATGAACTTCTTGCTAGTGTAGTAAATGGCTTGTTTTTTTCTCCTTGTTTCATCATGTTGCCCTAGTACAAAGCCCATGGCTACTTCACTGACAGTCAAGTGTAGTATCAGGGATTTCCCAGGAATTGGTGGCATTAGGAGAGGTGGGTTCACAAGGTATTACTTGATCTTATCAAAAGCTTCTTGACAATCTTCATTCCAAATCTCGGGGTTATTCTTTCTTAACAACCTAAAGATTAGTTCACATATTGTAGTTAGCTAAGAGATGAAACGAACTATATAGTTTGACCTCCCTAAAACCCCCCCATTTCTTTCTCAGTCTGATGCACTAGCATTTCTTGGATGACTTTGGCTTTGTCCGGGTCTACCTTGATTCCTTCATTACATACCATAAATCCCAGCAATTTCCTAGACTTAACTCCAAATATGCATTTGGTTGGATTTAGTTTTAATTGATACCTACTCAACCTCTCAAACAACTTTCTCAATGTTTACACATGATCGATGTATACTTCAATCTCTTTATGCATCATATCATGAAAGAGAGTCATCATTGCTCATTGATATATGACTCCTGCATTTTTAAACCTAAATGTCATTACTTTATAATAGAAAATCCCTCAAGGGTAACAAAAATGGTATTTTCTTTATCTTCTTCGACCATTTTGATCTAATTATAACCTGAGAAACCATCCATGAAGGAGTAAGTAAATTTCTTAGCAGCACTGTCTACAAGCATATCGATGTAAGAGAGGAGTGGAAAATCATCTTTCGGGCTAACTCCATAAAATTCCCTAAAATCCACACATACTCAGATTTTATTACCTTTCATAGGTATTGCCGCTATGTTTGATACCCACTAAGGGTATTTGACCACTTCTAGAAAACATATGTCTCATTTCTTCCTCACTTCTTCTTTTACTTTGATTAGAATATCTGACCTCATTCTTCTCAGTTTCTGCTTTACTGGTTTGCACTCTCCTATTAGAAAGAGCATGTGCACCACAATACTTGTATCCAAACCAAACATATCAGCATATGTCTAAGCAAATACATAGGAGAATTCCCTCAAAAGAGATATTATATCATCTCTCTCATTGGTTGTAATCTATACTCCAATTTTCAATTCCTTTTTCTCATGCTCAGAACCTACATTCACCGTTTCTAGCTTTTCTTCAACAAGGTTTAAGGCTTTTTTGGGTTGTTTAACTATCTCGGTGAATTATGTTATGTCTTTTTCTTCAAACTCTTCTTTATCCATAGCAATCGTGTATTTATCAAAATTTAGACAATTATTCATAATACGATGATCTTGCATGTTCATTGATGTTTCGCTTTCAGATGACCTGAAAGCAAAATGGGTTTCATATAAGTGGATGAAATTTAGTAAGCCAAGGCAAAAAATGGAAGAAGAAAAATGCATGATCTCACTAACACTGAAAGAGTGACTCAAATATAGACACCCCTAACTACTATCTTGAGCCATAATTATCAGCTGGGTAAGGACACATAAAGGAAAAAGACTTATGAAAAGCGTAAAAACTAAACACATCAATTGTAAGCATCCTTAGATGAATTACTTTTTTATGACAACTGGGATGTCTCGAGGTTCCCAATTATCCAAGTCTTCTCCTTCAACGAGCTTCCTTACAAAACTTTCTGTCGGGGTGTTCTTAGGTGTGTTGATCATTAGCCGGGGTAAGAAAAGCTCGAAGGGACTCTCTGATTTTTTCATCCTCTTCCAAACAGTTGATTGTAGCATTGGCCAAATTTTCCTCCAAGTTTTCCAATCCTTATCCTGCCCTCCTCATATATGCGGGTTGTGGAAAGGTTTCATGAAGATGTAGGATCTTCAAATCTTCCTCATTGGTCTCCCTCCCTATAATTCAGGTCATTCTTCTTTCTTTCTGAATTCTTACTGACTTTGCATAGTCTTTCTTCAAAGGCATGAATCCTAACCCAAATCTTTTATCAGTAGCTATTAGCTTTCTTATGTTTATCTTCTCGAGCATACCCTTGATTGGGTTGCAGCAAAAGAGGAGTCTATGCTTCGGGAAGCATTTTGTAGCTATGATTACAGCTTCTAAAAGCTTTGGAGTATTATGTATCATGTTTTTAGGGACTCACTCAACGTTTACAGCTTCAAAAGCATGTAGGTTACCATCTATAGTATTTTTAGCCTTAATATATGAAACTGCCACATTCTTCGTAATCGACATAACCTCTTCAGACCTTATGGTTACCAGCTTACCGTTAATAATAAACTTGATTCTCTAATGTAGGGAGGATGCCACTGCACGAGCTGCATGTATCCGAGGTCTCCCTAGTAACATGTTGTAGGAAGGGTGGATGTCTATGACTTGTAAGGTTACCATGAACAATTATGGTTCGATAACCAAATCCACTTCAATACTTCTATTGATGGGCCTTAGTATTCCATCATATGCTCTTACAATCATGGTGCTGGACTTTATGTGAGAACTATCAATGGGCATATAATCTATTACGTGTTTTGACAACACGTTCAGAGCTGACCCATTATCTACAAGCACCTTGGCAACAACACAATCTTTACATTTTACTGTGATATACAATGACTTGTTGTGCCCTTTCCCTTTAGGATCAAGTTCATCTTCGGTGAAATATAAGTAGTTGGTTGATTGTATTCTCCCTATTGAATGCTCCATGAAGTCTAGTGTTATGTCTTAGGGGATATAAACTTCATTAAAGACTTTTTGGAGTGTATTTCGATGTAATTCTGAGCTCAAGGTTAAAGACATTAGGGAAATTCTAGTTGGTGTCTTTTTCAGCTAATCTATAATACTATACTCAATATGTTTCATCAATTTTAAAAACTCTATAGCTTCCTCCTTGCCTACTAGTCTATTGACCTCATAGGTCCTAGTTAGGTATGCCACATCTTTCCCTTTGGCTTTCCACTGGTTTTCCAATTCTTCAAGAGTAAAGCATCTCTCACTTCTAGTCAAACCTATGATTTCAGCATGGAAAACAAGTGCATGAACCATCGTGAGATGGGTTTGATCATAGTTATAAGGCAAAGAATTATATTTTCCACTTCTATTCCCAATTGACTTGGTCAAAATCAATCTTGGTGGCCCCTTTTCCATCGGCTGATATCTACATGCTTGCCCAGTCATTATTCCTTTTTCCATCTCCTCTTCGAGATCATCAATTCCTAACAATCCTCATGCATTAAACTTTTCACCTTAGTGTAAAATATCTTGCAATAACCAATGTCATACCCATTATGCTGGTGGTAGTATAAGTAGAAACCACCGCTGTTATTTGCAGCTTGTTCTTATGATGGTGTTTTGAGAGTTGGCTTGAACACCTGATATAAATCATTCATAGCTATCTTCATTGTTTTTGCTCTTTTCTTTCCTGTCTCTATGGCATTGACACTCCCATTTTTAGAGGCATTGTTAGGAAGGGGATTTGAATTCATATTAGGTGCATCGTCAAAGGTAATCCATCCGACTTTGATAAGCTAAAGTACTTTCCTTTTAAAAGTGAGGCATGTTTCAATGTTATATCCTAGGGCATCAACATGATATTCATATTTTAACTAAAGTTTGTACCGATAGGGAAATGGTGGTTGCATGGCTAAAGCAGGGAGGGGTGCTACTTGGCCGATGTTGAGGAGACATTGATACATCTCTTTTAGGGAAATGGGGAATGGAGGAAGTTGTTCCTCATCTTCCTCAAGGTGGTTCACCTCCGTCTCTATTTTCCTTCTAGTGAATCCTTTCTTTTCATTTAGATTCATTATTCTTCCAGCTCTAATGGCTTGCTTGATTCGTTCAACCACAATGTGAAGTGTTGGGCTGGGGCACCTACTAGATGGTCGAAGAAAGATGCTTTGAACATATTAAAAAATAAATTGGTCACATTTTTTTCCATTAACAGGGGCTTGACCTGAGCAACCTTTTCTCTCCACTTTTAGGCATGCTCTCGGACTGTCTCTTTGCTTCCTTTCCTTTCTCCATTATTAAAAGACTTGACCTGTCTAAAGCTATATCTATATTGAATTTATACTTTTTCACAAATGCTCCTACCAAATCTTTCCATCCATGGATTTAAATATTATTAAGCTTTATGTACCAAACTAGCGTCGCATCACTGAGGCTATCCTGGAAAAAGTGGACAAATAGTTTTTCATCGTTTACTACCTGAGCCATTTTGTTGCAGTAAGCCTTTAGGTGATTCAAAAGTCTTTTGGAACCATGACATTCGATACTAAGCATATTTCAGCTGCCTTTACAAGGTCATACAGATTAAATCCTTCAATCATTTTCATCCTTTCTTCCAATTCTATCCATTTATCATAAGCTCTATCAGTAGGACTTTCCTTTGGAGTTTCCTCCCCAATGATATTTACTATAAATGGTAGTCTTATGGGGCTGATAGGTGGGATATTAAGGAAACATGTGAACTGGTTTTCTGAAGATATCCTAATAGGGCCTAAATTTTGAAAGGGAGTAGTAACTGCTGGAAGAGGGGTCATTATAGTTTGAGTAACTAGGGCTTCTGTTGATCTTGTCCGCAATGCTTGCTCAAGTAAGCTAGTTAGCCTTGCTACATCACCTTTGAGGCTATTTATTTCCCTCTAATGCCTAGTTTCTAAATGGGCACGCTCCTTATTCTCCATCAGCTTCTTTTTTATTTTGTGGGATAAGTTCATTTAATAGGGGAACCTATATTTCAATACATGTATATGCATATGTTAAAAAATGTTTGTATATGATGATGCTTATGCGTGAATTGAACTGATCCATGATATCTATCTCATTGATCTAGAGCAAAATTCCTGATTTTGATGATTGTTATAAAAGGATATTTTACCAAGTTCTTATCATGGTCGAATTCCAAACACATTAGTTAAAAGGGAAAGTGAGTCGTGGCTTTTAATTGCATATAATAAAAGAGTTCATACATTTGGACAAACTGAACTTAGAAAAAAAAAAAAAAGCCTACACATCACTACTCATAGAGGGCATCGCCTCTATTAGCTCTATTTCTAATAAAAGTAGTTGTTGCATTTAGATGCTCTCTATACTTCATAACATCATTCCTAATCTGGGTAGTTTGTTGTTGCAATCTCTTGACTTGACGAGTTGCTTGCTAAATTTGCCTTGTCATCTGTCTTATCTTTTCACGGAATAGAGTGTTATCAGTGATTATAACACCATTATTGGAAGCTAACACCTATTATTCCTTTCAAGCATTTGTATTATGTTTTCCAAGCGAGTTATTTTGGTTATTGCTCGTCGTAGCTCTTCTTTCTCAATGTTGAGCTCAACTATCTTAGAGTTAATATGGGCCTTAAAACTATCGATGTAATCTTGACATTCATGAAGCTCTCGCTTAAACCTACTCAACTCTTTTTCTATTTTCAAGCATTGACCTTTTAACTCTATCAGTTCTTCCTCTTGAATTTCCAACTCGGTCTATACCACAATGAGTTGTTCTTTTGCATACTTCAACCTTCTCTTGTAATCCTTTATGTCAGATTCAACATCCTTTCTAGTGCTTCTTTCTTCTTCAGATTGTTCTATATATTAGGCTTGAATCTTTTTCCCTTAATCTATGTCTTCTTCTCTTTTTCTGTCTAATTTCTTCTTAAGGGTGTCCTTTTTTTCTCTTCTTCAAAAAGTCTATCATTTCCTTTTTTAAAATCATCCTGCTCTTAGCTGATTTTTTGATTTGGACCCTTTTTTTTTTCATTTGCATGCATTTGTTGACCAGTTCATCATGTTTGACTATTAGAGTTTCTAACTCATTTTGGATCGCTTTGGTTGTTTTTTTTAGCAATCTCAACTTTTTTTTGCCAATTTCTTGCCATCTCAAAATCCTTCACCAAAGTTGCTAACTGTTCATCTTTCCCTTTTAGTTGTTTATTAAAGAAGTTTCTCATTTTATCTTCTTCCTCTAGTTATTTCTCCAAGAGTTATTGTTTCCCCTTTAGTTGTTTATTTAAGAAGTTTCTCATTTTATCTTCTTCCTCTAGTTGTTTCTCTAAGAGTTATTGTTTCCCTTTGATATGACAGAGATCGATCTCGCACTTTTCTAACTACTTTCTCAACTCCTCCTTATTATCCACTCTTTTCCTTTTAGGTTGTTCCTCCTCTAATTCTGAACTTCCGGGTTTTGAGAGTCCAATCATTTCAGAAAGCTCTTTATTTCTCTAAGCTATGTAATTTTGACTTAATGAGAATTCAACCCCACTTTCCTCTTCTCTCTTTACTAATAGAAGCCTTTCCCAATCTTGCTTAATGAGTTCCATCTCCTAGACAGATAACTAATGTTTGAACAAACTAGTGAAATCTGCTATTCCCAAAGTCCTCGATACATGTTACACCCCCCAACTATCTTGCTACAAGTTCAGGCTCATAGCTAATGTATCTAGTTACGCCAACCAGAGGAACCCATATCTTGTTACCATAACTCATAATGCAAATCATGTCATTCATCCATGGTGCTTTTCATATGAAGTTGCTTTGTGGTAATAACATATATTTCTCTACCCACGCTTTCTCATCCAAATTTTTCCAAGTCTCATCTATTATAATTTTCAATGGTCAAAGATGGAACTACCAAAAGTTATTGAAAACATCTCGTGGTGTTTCAATGTGATTGACAATCCATAAATGCAACAGGGGAACACAACATCTTAAGGCTCATTTCCCACGCATCCTGCAATGGTTAAGTGAAAACATGGTTTTAACCAACATTTCAGCAGAAGCGTTGATTCGGGTGTGCTCATACTCTATAAATGCATTTGCAGCTTCTAAACTGATGACTCCAATTTCTAATGGAAAAAAGAACTAAACTGAATATGGCAAAGGCTACTAGTTTGTACCATTCATTTCCCAGTTTCCCTTCCTCAAATTCTTTTTCATCCTAGCTTCGATGGCTTTCCACTTGAATCCTCCATTAGCTACCCTACACTGGTTAATTTTTCCCAATCAAATTACCTTAGAAGCTGTATTTTCAAATCTTTTTCTGAAGTAGATCTTATGGAAGTTGCTCGGGAAGTCCAAGATCCTATCATATTCTTTTAATATAGGTGTCATATCGACATTTATGAAAGTAAAACACCTGTAATTATGGTCTAAAAAATTCAGTAGAGCCTTTACAGCCTCTGCTTGCACTGGAAGCCTCATTAACTATGCAATCCTTTCGTATTGCCTCTCAAATACGGTCTCATCGATGTACCCTATGATGGGTATAAATTTTTCCAAATCATTTATCATGTAATTTACATTTGTAATGTGTGTCAATTCATTAGCATTGATTCCTGGACAGTTTCCTTCAGCCAATTGTGTCATCTCAGATTTTTGCCCAAAATCTTGAAAAGATAGGTATTTTATTGAAGTCATGGTTTTAGTTCAGGACCCTGTAATGTAGAATTAGTATGGCGAGCTTTTATTGGTGTAAATCAGATGTGGCATATATAATCCTAAAGACAGGTTTTATTCATTAAGTGAGTATGAGTAAGTTTTCTAACTGGTCTCAGAAGGGTCTCATATCTATTTAGTGACGATCTTTGTAAAGATAGTATGAAGGCGTTGCGAGGAATGATTAAGGCACGTATGTCCATCATTACTAAACAAGCACTTAGATATGAGTTGAGTGTTTCACAAATCTAAATTCTGACCTATAGTCATAGGGAAAAACGCTAATCCCCCACCTAACTTAAAGGCTTGTGTGTTCTTTCAAAATTAAAGCAGGTGATGCATGGGGCATTAATCCATATTTAATTTGCAAATGTATGTGCGATAAAAAAGGAATGAGAGTCACCACCTAGTATTATGGTCATTAGAAAACCTATTGAACTGTGAGAGTCTGGATAAGAAAACAAGTTGTGAATAAGGGGGGCGTATCACCCCTAAAACACATTACCTAAGGTAAGTTGTATTGTTGTTTGTCTTAAATAACTAAGGTATAGTTGTGTTTTCTAACTGTTAGTCTGTCTATGGTTTAAGAAAAATCTTTCTCGGTAAGGAGGTTCTTATCTTATCATGTTAAAACCTAGCCATTCTAAAGTCAAGACATGAAAAGGGAAAAAAAACCATTCTAAAGTCAAGACATGAAAAAGGAAAAAAAACCGTCTTTTACATTTAATACCAAAAATATATCTTACGTATAAGTTCATAATCTCATATATTAAATAAAATAAAAATTTTGTTAAAAATTTAGAACGTATGAAATGAGTGGTAAAAAAACTATTTTATTTAAAATCGAGAATACGTCTTACGTGTAAGTTTATAATCCCTAATATTGAAAAAAAAAATTGTTTTAATATAAGCCAAATTCTCATGGCCTTAATAAATTAGTTATTAAAACTAAAATATGCATGCAAAGTAAAAACTTTTTCTATAATGATTTTTTTATATAAAGAAAATATGTAGATATAATCTATTTTTGAGAGACTTGGTTATATGCCCACAAAAAAACATATATATATATATATATATATTTGTATTTTAAAATAAGACATTTTAATTTTTGGAATTTTCTGATAAAAAAGTTTTTAATACCAATTCAATATCTTATAGACTAAGTTTACTGTCCCAATATTAAATAAAAAAGCAAAAAACAAAAATGGGAAGGATTAAAAAATAAATTGAAAAAGGTCTTTGAATTTTTTTAGATTTTTTAAAATTATTTAAGGGTCTGTTTGGCAAAAAACTCTTTCATTCACAACATAAAATGGTCAAAATAGGTCTAAAGGAGTACGTTCCAAACAACCCGTTAAACCAGAAATACCTTAACAAAAAAAAAAAAACTAAGCTAGCCAAGCAAATCCTTAAACTAAACCGTAAAGGACCTGCCCGGGTCAAACCTAAAATAATGGTTCGACTATAAACTGGATAAAACAAGATTTAACCAGGAAAAACTAACTCAAATCAATGATTTAAACCAAAACAGATCAAAGATAGGAAAAATAACAAAAAAACACTAATTATTCACAGAAGAACAGATCAAGTGAGCACTTAAGCGAAGAACACGATGAATATTTTTCATGAGACCATAAACATAAAACACGAAGGGGACCAATTTTTAAGCAATAAAAGGCATGGTTTTGTGCGCAAACCAATATAGATCAATAATCAAGTGTCGGTTTGCCTCGAGTATCACTCAAAAACCACGAATTCATCAAGAATGAGTTTCGATTCGGAACCAAAACCATAACATGAAACCCGTAAAAACATGTTATTGATACTTGAAAATTCTAGATTAATTACTAACAGAGGTAGGCGCATTTGTAGAAAACAAGATTGAATCAAAACGAGCTCTAAAACTAGTACACGCAACAACGTTCATCGGTTATGTAAACCCAGAAAATGCCTAAGAAAAACCAGAAAATTGTCAAACACTACCGCAACCCAAAAATGAACCTTTTTGTCCCCTAAAACATGTTTTCTTGATTTTAGCAAGACACATTATCAAAACTAAACATACTTGGATAAAGAAGAACAAATAAAAACAAACAAATCATCATAAACAAATGCAAAAGTTTAAACTCAAAATTGTCAACCTAGAGTAACCTACACTTTTATGCAATATGGATCTAAACCAAGTCATCTATCATCACACCATACTCAAAATAGAACATTAATAGGCAAAACATGCTAATAACAAACTTCACAAACCCAAAAAACTTAAGCAACATTGTCATTTAAATCCTCCTAATAAAAGCCTCTAGAAATCTAACAAAATGAACTCATTAATCCGACACATATCCCCAGCTAAAAACACATAAATCTATGGTAGTTATAGCCTAGAAAACATGCCTAAGCAAACAAGGAAAACTAGACATAAGAGACCATCAAAAAGACAAAAAAACATATTAAAAACACCCACCATAACATCAAAACTTAAGAGCACCTGAAACAGAACACTAAACTATTAAATGACAACTATAACATGAAGAAGACAAATTCTCTGTCTTGTGTGGAAGGCCTTATCTAGTATATGGTCGGCCACTCATCTTGCGCCCCATGTCTGAATATTTTGATTTCTCAAGCTCTAAAATGTCTCAAGTCCCTGTTTGGATTAAGTTCCCATACCTGCCATTAAAATGTTGGACACCGAGGTGTTTATCAAAGCTTGCAAGTGTTCTTGGCAAGCCAATACAGTGTGATAAGCTAACTTATACCAAGGAGAGATTATCATATGCTCGAGTGCTTGTGGAAATAGATCTCCTTGCAGATCTTAGATCCTCCATCAATGTTGTCCTGCCCAATGGCAGCCCTCTCATCCAAAAGCTTATCTATGAGACTTTGCCAAAATTCTGCAAGTATTGCAAAGTGTTTGGCCATTCCACTAGAGCATGTTCTAAAAGCAAGGAAGAAGCTAGAACAATAAAGAAGGCAGGTTCAGCTAGTGTTGCTACCATGAATAATGTCAAAGGCAATGTCTTTACTTGACTCAGCCCCCTGTTGATGCTCCGCCTGCTGACGCCTCTCCAATTGAAGCCTCCCATGTTGATGCCCCTCCTACTGCTGCTCCTAAGGTTGATGCTCCTACTGTCCCTACAATGTCTAGTGTTGCTCAGGATGATCAACAATGTAACCAAACTATAGCTACTGGTTCAGAAGGGTGGGAAACTGTAAGGAAGAGGAAAACTGGTAATAAGCAACATTTACCTCTAACAAAGATTCTGTCTGTTTCTGCCAAGGGGAAGGAAGTTGCAGGCCCAACTGATGTAAATGGCAACAGAAGGCAACACAAAGCTGCAATGGGAATGCTTACCAGGAGCTTAGTGCACAGAAATCTAATATGTCATCTGGCAGTGGTGGGGAACCTCCCACCCTTTCTCATCCATGAAGATCTATTACTGGAATGTGAGAGGGCTCAACAGCCCTCTCAAACAGCATGAGGTAGTAAGCCTCATGAAGAAGAATAAGTTAGATGTTTGTGGTTTTGTTGAAACAAAGTTGGCTTCCTCCGTAGTTTCTTTCATGCATAAACTCCAGTTAAGGAATTTGAGGTTTTTGTCTAATGTTGCAACAACCAACACTGCATGCATTTTGGTCTTTTGGAACCCCTCCACTGTTAAGGTGGAGCTCATTGATTTTACTGCCCAGGGTTTCCATGTCTCCATAAGTAACTTAATGAATTAATGTACTTTCATTGCAAATTTTGCTTATGGCTATAACACTGTTATTGCTCGCAGAGCTCTCTGGGAAAACTTACAGAAATGGAGCTCAAATTCTCCCTGGATTATTCTAGGTGATTTTAACTCTCTCTTATCTCAAGAGGATAAACATAATGGAGAGCCTGTATTCTTATATGAAATTTCTGACTTTAGAACCTGTTGCTCTGTGTTAGGGCTCTCTAATCTAAACTTTACAGGAAGCCATTTCACCTGGACAAATAGGAAGATATGGAGCAAAATTGATAGGGTTTTGGTGAATCCCCACTAGTTGGGTTTTTAAAGATCAGTCCATGTGCACTTCAGCACCCTAGGTGCCTTTTCTGATCATTCTTCCATATCGGTCTGCATTGGCCCTAAGCATCAAAGAAGACGTGCTAGCTTCAAGTTTTTCAACATGTGGGTTGAGCATCAAGATTATAAATCTCTCCTCTTGGAGCAATGGCATGTTGTGGTCTATGGCTCTCTAATGTATGTATTATACAGGCGGCTTAAACTCCTCAAGGGTCCCCTGAAGCAACACAACAAGCTTCACTTTGGTCATATTTCGGAGAGAGTCCGCAGGGTTGAAGCTGACCTAGACTAGCACCAATCTTTGCTTTAAGACAACAAGGACAATGCGTAATTGCTGGCTCAGAATAATAAGCTTCACCTGAGCTTGTCAATCTTAAAGCAGCGGAGAAAATGTTCTATAGCCAGAAGTTGAAAAGTAATTTCTTCAAGGATAGTGACAGAGGGACTAGCTTTTTCCACGCCTTGATGAACCAGAAACACAAGAAGAGCTTCATTCCTGCTATTCATCATACTGATGGTTCTCTTATAACTTTAGTGAGTGAGGTAGGAGATGTCTTTGTTAGCTTCTTCAATCAGCTCCTGGATACTTCGCGAGCCACATCCCATTTAGATGAGTCCTTTGTTTGTTGTGGTCCTCGTCTTGATTCCACCGTGCATGCTTCTCTATTAGATGATGTCTCAAATGATGATATAAAAAAGGCCCTCTTCAGTATTAGTGATGCAAAATCCCTGGGCCCTGATGGTTACTCCTCTCTATTTTTCAAGAATTCTTGGGATATGGTTGGTCAAGATCTTTGTGCTGCGATGCAAGACTTCTTCCTATCAGGCCAGCTTCTTAAGCAGATAAATCATTCTATCATAGCTTTGGTGCTGAAGTTTGCTCATGTTTCTTATGCCAGTGAATTCAGACCCATTTCTTATTGTAACGTAGTGTACAAGATCATCTAAAAAATTCTAGCTGACAGAATGGGGCGTGCCCTAGATGGCATCATCAGCCCCATTTAAAATGCCTTCTTGGGTGGTCGCCGCATGGCTGACAATATTAATCTTTTACAGGAGCTGCTCAAGCAATATGAAAGGAAAAGAACCTCCTCTAGATGCCTTATTAAAATTGATTTCAGGAAAGCTTTTGACTCAGTCCAATGGTCATTCCTGCGGCATTTACTTCTCCTTCTTGGTTTTCCTGATAGATTTGTTCACCTTGTTATGACTTGTGTTGAAACAGCTTCATACTCAGTTGCTGTCAATGGAGAACTCTTTCGGTTTTTTCCAGGTAGATGTGGCGTGAGGCAAGGGGATCCATTATCGCCATATCTATTTATCTCTTGTATGGAATACCTCACTAGGATCCTCAGCTTAGCATCTTAAAATCCCTACCTTTCGGTTTCACCCGAAATGCAAGCTGTTTGATCTCTCCCATCTTTCCTTTGCTGATGATATCATCCTGCTATGTCGAGGGGACAAGGGTTCAGTTTAGGTGCTACTCCAGCAATTGCTACTCTTTGGGCAAACATCTGGCCTAGATATTAATATCTCAAAATCATCAATATATATTGGTGGAGTTGGTGATCGTTTAAAGCAAGCTATTTTGTTAGACACTAGTTTCTCGGAAGGTGCCTTCCCTTTCAGATATCTTGGTGTTCCTCTAAGCCTTCACAAGCTCCTTGTAAGTTAGTATTCTCCCCTCCTACACAAATTAGAAGCAGTTATTCAAAGATGGATGGGTAAGCATCTTACCTATGCAGGAAGGCTAAAGCTTATTAAGTCCGTATTATATGGGATGGTGCAATTTTGGGTTAGCATTTTTCCTATGCCAAGTGTTGTTATCAGACAAATCATCTACCTCTATCGAAACTTCCTATAGACATGAGATACTTGCAGAAATAGGTCTGCTCTTGTGGCATGGAAAATTGTTTGTTTGTCGAAGCATGAAGGAGGTTTGGGCTTGCTTGATATCAAAGTGAGTATCAACTGTTTCATTGCCAGACACCTCTAGAACATTCACCTGAAGCAAGAATCCACTTGGATTACATGGATCCATCACTTTTATTTAAACACTCACTCCATTTGGAATGCCCATGCTCAAAAAAACCTTCTCGACGTTGTGGAAATCAATCATTCTTCTTAAAAACCAACTTGTTGAGATATACAGGGGGCACCAACAAGTTATTGATTTGATGACAGGTTGGGAACAGAAAGGATGAGGGTTCACTTCTAATGCTTATAGCTCACTCAGACCTCAAAGCTCAATAGTAAACTGGGAGAAGATAGTTTGGGAACAATGGGCTCTTCCCAGACATAATTTTATTCTATGGCTAGCCATGCTTGGGAAGCTTCGTATTAAGAATCGGCTAAGTTCACTCACACTGACACATTATTCATGTTTTGTAGGCAGGCAGAGGAAAGTCATGGACATTTATTCTTTAGCTGTAACTGGACATTTTCCCTGTGGAGCAAAATAAAATCCTGGCTGAAAATAAGCAGGCGTATGTCTACCCTCAACAGTGCAGTGCGAGGTCTTCCCAGTAAAAAAAAGAACTTGAAAGCTAGAATGCGAAGAGTTTCTCTCTGTGTTTTATTCTACCTGATCTGGGAGGAAAGAAATAAAAGAATATTCGATGATGAGAGTACTTCACCTACCCTACTCTTTCAAAAATTCCAAATCATCTTCTACATGATTCTTCATTTTCATGAGAAGGATCATTCCCTCATCAATGTTGCTTGGTGATTTCTCCTGTGTATGAGTCCTTCGGTTGTTGTGCTTTTTAGAGGATGATGTAGGCTGTTTTGTAGTTCTTTGGTGATTTGGTGAGCTGGAGGGCTGGACTCTTTTGTGCCTGCTTGATGCTTAAAGGTTATGGGTATTATGTGGTTCTTCCTTCTTTATGGGAGAATAGGGTTGGTTTTCCAGTAGAGTTCCTAGGGAGCTACAGTTTAATTTTAGGTTGGTTGATGTTTCTTCTGCATGGTCTTGCATGTGCATGCATGCGTTTTACGTAACAAGCATTAATGAATCTTTCATTTAGCTTGGATGGGTGGGAGCACTTCTGATTGGCTATACTTAATTCTCTAGACGTGATGATGAAATGGCTCGGCATGCTCTTGCATGTGGCCTTATTTGCTTGGTGATTCAGTTGCTGGCCGCTTTTGTTGACATCGGTCCTTTGTTTTTTGGTTGATCTTTGGACATCTGTCTACATGCTCTCGCGTTCACTGTTCCTTGTATCTGCATGGACGAGCTGATGCCCACTGTTCTTGGATGCTAGTGTATTAATGTGTTCTCGCTGGAATCTGGTTGGGTTGTCTCTATCTCTGCAAGGATGACTTTCCACGTCTCTGCATGAATGAGCGTGCTTTGCATGGATAGCTGGTAACTATCTCTGCACGGCTGGCCGAAAGTTCTTCGTCCCTGCATGATAAGCCTCAAAGATTGCCTCCGTTTTGGATGATGGTTCGTCTCTGCATGGATGAGATATTTCTTTGTTTTTTGCTTGGATGGCTGGTAGTTGGGTTGCTCCTGTCTTGCATGGAAGAGTCTACGTCTTTACATGGAGGAGTCATCGTCTGCTACTGTCCTGGCTAGTAGTTGTAATTTGCTTTGGCTGTTTCCTGGCTTTTGTTTTTAATTTTATTTGGTTGTGGATTGTTGCTTTCCAGGTGTTTTCCTATCTGGTTTCAAGGGGGCTTGTCCCTTCTTCTGATCTTTTTTGTATATATTTTCTCTATATTTGTTGTTTTTCAGCATTGTTACTTTTGATCTATAATATATTATTATATTTGATTAAAAAAAAAGAGGGGGGGTGTGCTCATTAAGCTCCACCCACTCATTAAGAGTTGAAGACTTACCTAGACAAATGGGAATGGTGGGTTTCCTTTTTGATTCCTTGTTGATTATCAACTGGATTCCTAGCTTCTATTCGAGCTATAAATGACCAAGAATCCCCCCTTCTTTTCTTAGCATCTTCTTTCTTTCTTTCCTTCTATCCCTTTTTATTCCAAAAGCCTAAAGATTGTTACCTCTCTTTTCTTCTTTTTTTTTTCCTTTCCTTTTCTTTTCTCTAGTTTTTTTTTTCATTTCTCATCCTTTTATAGCCTTTCTACAGGCAAGAGGTTACAAACCATCTTCCTCTTGGTGGTATTCTAAACTAGCATGTAGAGGATTCACCTCTCCATTCTGTTAAGGATTCTTTTTTTCCTCTTTTCTATTAGTTTTCCTCGTTTCTAGGTCCCCAACAAATTATGAGAGCTTCTAGAAAGGGTTGGCAAAAAGATCTGAAACTAATCCAAAAAATGGCTAACTAATGGTGCCTTTTCTTCAATTTAAACATGGTTGATGAGAGGTTATTGGAATAAAATCAACAATGAATGTTGTAGAGGTGATGTTTTCCTTTAATTAGAATCAAACCACACTTCATTTGGAGACCTAAAACTCTTTTTCCATTGATTTAAAGTTGAACAAAAAAATTGTCAAAATTTTTAAACGAGTCAAAGCTGACTTGGGACAAGAAGTTGAAGGCTTCCACGTGACAGGTGAGGTATAAACATCGAATAAGGGTAGAACCACCATGAAAAGGGCAAACTCATTTATCAATTGATGATGATTAGAGACCAAAAGGTGGTCAAAGTTATCACATCCATTCGCCTAAAAATGCCTACTTGACCAACTAGAACTGAAGACGAAAGATGCACAGTATCTTGGATGATGCCTGATTAGTACTTAAAAGTGCATTTTTATCAAGGTTTATATTATCATTTTGCACTTAAAGTATCAATAACTCTTTAACTAAGAACATGTTTTATAATAACAAGTCTGATAATATAAGATACCTTTAATTTATGATAAATGTTCATTTTAAATGCAGGCTTATCACATAAATCAAAGGATTGATTGATGAGTTTAACCATTGAAATTGAGAAGACAAAGAGAGGGCTAAGCTTAGAAAAGAGATGCAGGTTGAATTCAAATTGGAACACCATTCGGTTATTGGATCATAAATGGAGTTGTAGAACTTGGATTTAGTTCTGGTTAAATGGATAGAAAGCTAAGACATAAGCCTAAAACTTTCATGAAGAGTTCAAGATTCAAAATGATCGTTTTCAAGTTCAAATTTTAGCAACAACAGAGAAGTCGGAATCTGTCCTGCAGCCCAAACATTGTTCAGTGTTCAGCCCATATCTCGAGTTCTAGAAGTCCAAATGCGCAGATTCTTATTTTTTTAGAAAGCTGAGATAATTTTCCAGAACTTTCATGAAGAGTATCTGTTTAAATTCAGATGTTAACAATGACATTTTGTTCAGACAAGAAGATAAGGATTATCACCAAGTTAAGATGTGGCCACCCACTCAACAATTAGTCATCAAATCAATAGTTTCGAATTTTGGCCTATAAAAGGAGGCATTTGCCATGCATTTAGGCATCTTGGTTTTCAGATCAAGATCATGTTCTTGCTCTCTCTCTTTATATTTTTGTAATGCTTAAGTTTTAGTTTCATTAATCTCTTGTTTATGCCTTTCATTTCCTTTATTATACTTATATAATCATGTTCTCCTCTTGTTTATCTATGTTTCTCTTATTCATTATGTCAAAGTGAAAAGGTTATACTAATGGTGTAAGAATAAGTATAGTATAAACTCAACATGGACTTTAATGTTTGATATTAACATGTTTTGTATTTGTTATCTAGATTTGTGTTGAACAACCCTTGGTACAACAAATACTTGGCACTTTCATAACCCAACTGTATGGCATAATCGACACCTGAGCTATGAAAGGAACTTGATTTGTTGTTAACATAAATTATCACCATGAATACTTGATAATATTTACAAGTATTAGCATTACTTGAATAAGATAATTAATGTAATCATGTTAACAATTTATAATCCGAATGGAACCTTCTTTGTGTGTGGTTTTCAGTTGCATAATAAAAAGAGTTTGTACTATACTTATTTGAAATATCATTAGTGGATTATCTAACCTTGACAATTGTTTTATATTTGTTTAAATCCTTACATCAATATCACATCTCAAAGATTTCTTCAACTCCTTTTTTGTTATTATCTATTTTTTTATTTGTAGTTTATACAGTTAACCTCCCTGTGATTTGACCCTAGTCTTATCGGGTTATTTATTACTTCGAAACTCCTACACTTGGGAGAAGACATCAACTTTTTGATCGTATCAAGTTTTTGGCGCCGTTGTCGGGGAGGTAAATTCCTGTATAAATTGTAATATTTATTTTATTTTCTATTTTCACTTTTCTTTATCTAACTTTTGTTTCTTTTGTTTTGTTTCCTTTTCTTTTATTTTCTTCTTCCTTTTATTCTCTTCCTACACGTGCATGAAAGTTTGGTCACGTACATTAAATGGTAGACTTTGTAGGGTATCCTCATCATTTTCAGAAAATATAGCTGAAGAAGATAACCAGTTGCTTCATAATGAGAATAATCGAGTTAGAACACTTAGAGACCACTTGAATCCTACAAGAACAAGTGCACCCTCGTGTATAGTTTTCTCTCTTGATGCATCTCACTTCAATTTTAAGACAGGTATTATTCAACTTTTACCTTCTTTTCATGGCTTAGATCTAGAAAATCCATACTTGCATTTGAGAAAATTTGAAGAAGTTTGTAACACTTATAATGACTTAAATTGTAGCATGAACACCTTCAGATTAAAGCTTTTTCCTTTTTCATTAAAAGATAAAGCTAAAACATGGCTACAAAATTTGAGACCAGGATCCATTCGTGCTTGGGATGAAATACAACAACAATTTTTAAAGAAGTTTTTTCCGTCTCACAAAACAAACTCTTTCAAAAGACAAATCACCACTTTCACTCAAAAACCAGGAGAAACATTTTACCAATGTTGTGATGGGTATAAAGACTTGCTTAATACTTGCCCTCATTATGGTTTTGAAACATGGAGATTGGTTTCATATTTTTATGAAGGGTTAACACCTAAACATAGACAAATGATAGAATTGATGTGCAATGAAACTTTTAAAGATAAAGACCCTAATGAAGCAATGGAGTACTTAGACTTGCTAGTTGAAAATGCTCAAAATTGGGACACTACAAACACATATAAGGCACCAAGTAAAACTTAACCTCATACATCTAGTGGAGGAATGTATAACCTTAGGAAAGATCATGACCTCTAAGTCAAATTTGCATCTTTAGCTAGAAAAGTTGAGGCACTAGAATTGAAAAGAAGTGGTCAATTAAAATCTGTTCAAGATATTATGTGTCAAATTTGTGAAACCAATGAACACTAAACCAATGACTGTCCAACTTTACCTTGTTTCAAGGAATGCCTCCATGAACAAGTCCATACTTTAAACAGTTTCCAAATGCCCAATCAAAACCCGTACTCGAAAACATACAACCTTGGTTAGAGAAATCACCCAAATTTCAGTTGGAAGAGTGATAACAATAATGCACAAACTTCACAGTCATCGTTTCAAGCACACCATAATTTTCAAAATTCTCATGGATATGCACCTCCTTATGCTCCATCTCCTATAAGAAATCTTGAGGAAACATTGCATGCATTCATTGAAAAGCAAGAGACAATTAACACTCAACTTGCTTAAAGCATGACAGATTTTAAAGATACTCTTACAAAATTCACATCTGCTCTCAGTTTTCAAGAGAAAGGTAAGTTTCCATCTCAGCCACAGCAAAATCCAAATGGGCAATACAATGCAAATGTAAGTAGTTCTGAAAGCCAACATATGGATCAAGTCAAATCAGTCATCACTCTTCGCAGTGGTGAGGTTATTGAAAAACCCACTCTTGAACCTTGTAAGAAAGATGATGAGTTAATCTCTAAGAGTAAGGAAGGGTTTGAATATGAACTTTGCAAAGAAAAGACTGATTCCCCACCAGCACTTCCATTTCCTCATGCCATGACCAAACAAAAGAAAGTCAATCACAACTCTGAAATCTTTGAAACTTTCAAACAGGTAAGGATCAATATATCTTTGTTGGATGCTGTTAAACAGGTACCTTCTTATACTAAATTTTTAAAAGATCTGTGCACTGTGAAGAGAAAACTGAATGTGAAAAAGAAAGCCTCTTTAGCCGAACAAGTAAATGTTATTCTTCAAAACAATAATGCTTTGAAATATAAAGACCCTGGTTGTCCTATAATTTCATACTTTATTGGAGAACATAAAATTGAAAAAGCTTTACTTGATCTTGGAGCTAGTGTGAATTTACTTCCATATTCGGTTTTTCAAAGTCTCAATCTAGGTGAGCTAAAACCAACTTCTGTAACTCTTTTACTTGCTGACAGATCTGTAAAAGTGCCTAGAGGAATAGTTGACGATGTGTCAGTACAAGTTGATAAAATCATTTATCCTGTGGATTTTATTGTCTTGGATACACAACCTGTTGAAGCATGTAATTTAATTCTTGTTATTTTAGGACGTCCATTTCTTGCTACTTCTAATGCATTGATTAATTGTAGAAATGGAGTGATGAAGTTATCTTTTGGAAACATTACATTGGAGATGAATATTTTCAACATTTGCAAACAACCTGAAAATGATAATGATTTACACAAAGTGGACTTTATTGAAAAATTAGTTCATGATCAATTTCAAACCATTTCTAGTGAAACTGAGATTGATGAATCTGATGATTTCTAAATGGTTTATTTTCAAGAAGAATCAAAGGCAAGTAATTGGAGACCAAAAATTGAGGAATTACGACCACAATCAATTGAGTCCATACCTTCAAGTGTTCAACCACCAAAACTTGATTTGAAGTCGTTACCATTCAATCTCAAATACTCATTTTTAGGAGAAAATGAAACTTTTTCGGTAATAATTTCTTCCAAACTTAATGCACATCAAGGTAAGTTAATACAAACTCTGAAAATACACAAAAATGCATTAGGATGGACCATAGCTGATATAAAAGGAATTAGTCCTTTGATTTGCACACACATAATTTATTTAGAGGAAAATGCTAAACCCTCTAGAGAAATGCAACGAAGGCTTAATCCTAATATGAAAGAAGTAGTGAAAAATAAAGTCATTAAGCTTCTAGATAATAGAATCATTTATCCTATTTCTGACAACAAATGGGTAAGTCCTACCCAAGTTGTACCTAAAAAGTCTGGAGTCACTATGATAACAAATGAAAAAATGAGTTAATTCCAATTAAGACTATTACTAGTTGGCGTATGTGTATTAACTATAGAAAACTTAATTCAATGACTAGAAAATATCATTTCCCTTTACCTTTCATGGATCAAATCCTTGAAAGAGTTGCAGGTCATGAATTTTATTGTTTCCTAGATGGCTATTCAGGTTACAATCAAATTGAAATTGCATTTGAAGATCAAGAGAAAACCACATTCACATGTCTATTTAGTATATTTGCATATCGAAGAATGCCTTTTGGATTATGTAATGCACTAGCCACATTTCAAATATGCATGCTCAGTATATTTAGTGATATGGTTGGATGTTTTTTTGAGATTTTTATGGATGACTTTTCTGTTTTTGGTGTTTCATTTGATGATTGTTTAACTAACTTGGAAAAAGTTTTGAACAGGTATGAAGAGAAGAATCTTGTGCTAAATTGAGAAAAATGTCATTTTATGGTAACAAATGGCATTGTACTTGGTCACATTGTTTCATCAACATGAATTGAGGTTGACAAATCTAAAATCGAGTTAATTGCCAATTTACCAATACCAAAATCTGTTAAAGATGTTAGACCATTTTTAGGACATGCTGGTTTTTAAAGAAGGTTCATCAAAGATTTTAGTGTAATATCTAAACCATTGAGTAACCTTCTAACAAAAGATAATATTTTTGAATGGATTGAACATTGTGAAGAAGCCTTTGTTAAACTTAAAAACTTGTTTACTTCTGTTCCTGTCATTCAACCTCCTTATTGGTCATTACCTTTTGAAATAATGTGTGACGCTAGTGATTATATCGTGGGTGCTGTCTTAGGACAAAGAAAAGATATGAAACCTTATGTGATTTACTATGCAAGTAAAACTTTAAATAGTGCTTAAATGAATTACACTACCACTAAAAAAGAATTACTTGCAATAGTATTTGCATGTGAAAAATTCAGATCTTATCTTGTTGGCTCACCTGTTGTTGTTTTTAGTGATCATGCAGTAATGAAATATCTTCTTTCTAAGAAGGATTCTAAGGTTAGATTGGTGTGATGGATTTTGTTACTTCAAGAATTTGATATCACAATCAAAGACAAAAAAGGCACCAAAAATGTTGTCGCAGATCATTTGTTAAGATTGACAACAGATTCGAGATCTGACATCACACTAATCGATGACTACTTTCCTGATGAATCTTTACTTTCTGTCTCTAGAATGCCTTGGTTTGCTAATATTGTTAGTTTTCTTGTTTCAGGACAATTGCCAGCTTATTGGAGTACCCAAGACAAAAGAAAGTTCTTGAATAAAGTGAAGAACTTTTATTGGGATGACCCTTATTTATTCAAATATTATCCTGATCAAATATTTCAAAGATGCATTCCTGATAATGAGGTAAGTAGTGTCATTAAATTTTGTCATTTTGAGGCATGTGAAGATCATTTCTCATCAAGAAAGACAATTGCAAAAATCTTACAAAGTGGATTTTACTGGCCCACCATGTTCAAGGACTCACATGCATTCTGCAAGACTTGTGAAAATTATCAAAAGTTGGGATCTAATTCAAAACGTCACATGATGCCTTTAAATTTTATTCTTGTCATTAAGATCTTTGATTGTTGGGGTATAGATTTCATGGGTCCATCTCCTCCATCATTTGGTTTCTTGTACATATTAGTCGCAGTAGATTATGTTTCAAAATGGATAGAGGCAATTCCAAGTTGAAACAATGATCACAAAACAGTGATAAAGTTTTTGAAAGAAAATATTTTGAGTCGATTTGGAATCCCTCGAGCCATGATAAGTGATGGTGGAAAACATTTCTATAACAAGCCATTTGAGTCTTTAATGAAGAAATATGGAATCACACACAAAGTTGCCACCCCTTATCATCCTCAGACAAGTGGACAGGTAGAACTTGCTAATAGGGAGATCAAACAAATCTTGGAAAAAATAGTGAACCCTAATAGGAAGAACTGGTTTTTAAGACTTAATGATGCACTTTGGGCTTATCGTACTACTTTTAAAACATCATTAGGTATGTCACCTTATAGGTTGGTCTATGAAAAATCTTGTCACTTGCCCGTGAAACTTGAACATAAAGCTTATTGGGCTATCAAAGCTTCCAATTCAAACCTTGATGATGCTAGCCAGCTGCATAAGTTACAAATAAATGAGCTTAAGGAAATAAGAAATGATACATATGAGAATTCAAAAATTTATAAAGCAAGAATTAAAGAGTTTCACGATAAGAGAATCTTGAGAAAAACATTTGATGTTGGTCAAAAAGTTTTACTTTATAATTCTCAACTCCATTTATTTCTTGAAAAGCTAAGATCAAGATGGAGCAGTCCATTTATTGTGAAACATGCGTATCCTTATAGGGCCTTTGATATTGAGAATCCAAAGAATGACAATGTTTTTAAGGTAAATGGACATCGTTTGAAAACTTACCTTGATAATTATCCTAGTGAAAATGAATCCATTGGTTTGAATTATCTTGTATATAAAGTGTCATAACCCATTTTTGGGTTATTCCCCAATATACATTTTTTCCTCTCTCTTCAAAAAAAATAAAAAATAAAAATAATACAACAATGAAAAGAGGATGCCAGAACGCTCAGAAAATAGTCAAAATTTGGTTGAGGAGGTTTAAAAAAACAAAAATTAAAATTTGACATTATTTTATTGACTAATAATAGCCCTGATGACAAAGAAAATTCAATTTGAGGAAGCAAATTCCAAAATTAGATGTTGATGGACTAAATTAAATTTTATTGAAGGTTTAATTAAATTTATAAAGGGTTGATTGCAAAAAAAAAATGTTTTTTAAGTCAATTTAGGCTTTAATTGGAAGAAATTAAAGTTCTGGGGTTAAATTATAATTTTTTTGAGTTGATTTGGTCAAATCGGGGGCTTAATTACATAAATATTGAAGTTTGATGGCCAATTAGGGACTTGATTGAAGAAATCCAAAACCAAGGACCAAACTGAAAATCGCGCAAATTAAAGGACTAACTTGAAATTTGACACTTTGGCGCCAGTTTCCTTTAAATGAAATGGGGCATTTTGAAAAAAATGACACCGTTTCATGCATATTTCAAAAAAAAACGAAACAGTGTCGTTTTGAGGCGGCACTGTTTCTTCTTCTTCTTCCCTTAGACATGCAGCAGGGGGAGAGATGTTTTTTTTGTTTTCTTCTCCTTGTTTCTTCCTCTCCCTCCCCACGTGCTCTGTTACAACCAAAACCAGACACCACCCGCCTCATGATGAGATGACAGAGAAGCCGTGACCCGCAAGCGACACCTCCATTGGCCACCTCTGCCAGCACCGTGGCAGAGCAGGAGGCATGTGCGCCCCATGCATGGGCAACGATGAGACGGGGTAGGGTCAACCCCGCTCCCCCTACCCCTATAAATACTATCCGAAAGGAAGAAAAAGGAGAGGACAAAAGAGGGGAAAAGAGAAAAAGAGGAAGGGAGACCGAGAGAGAGAGAGTCCAACAGTTCTTTGAGAGAGAAAGGTGAGACCGAAAGAGAGAAACAACAATTTTTCAAGAGAAAAAGGGGTGAAGAAAAAGGGACGGAAAGAGTAGAAACAAAAGACAAAATGAGGGGAAAGAAGAATAATTAGCCGGTTATTGTGCATGCGCACAGTAACCGGCTAATTAATTAACTGGTTATTGTGCTCATGCACAATAACCAGTTCATGGTTGCTGCGAGCTGGGACATCAACCCAGCCCATGCGGCTGGGCTGAGTCCAACCCTGTAGAAAGGAGACCTGATTACATTTTTGGGCTGATTTCGGTCCAGTCGCTTTTTAGGTCGGCCCAGCCCCAAAAAAAAATCAAAAATCATTTTGGGAAATTCAGGATTTTCCCGCGTGTTTTTCTACATCATTTTGATTAATATCGGTCTGTGTTTTATATCATAAAGATACAAATCCGGTATTAAAATACCCGGTTTCAAAAAAAAATTTGTTTTCATGCATACGACCAGGTCTCTCAAAGCTAAAAAAATCATATTGTATTTTTATACAACAAAGAAAACTTCAAAAAATATATTTTATATTTTAACATGCATTTTGGCTTTAATAACCAGTTTATTAAAGTCATGAGAACTTGGCCAATATTTCAAAAAAATCAAAAAAAATATTTTGTTTTGGTTTTAATATCTAGGATTACAAATTCATACGTAAAACGTATTCTTGATATTAAAAAGATAGTTCTTTGATTGACATTAGACCGGTTAGGTTTTACCCCATAAGATAAAAACCTCCTTACTGACGAGGGCTTTTCTTGAACCATAGAAGGATCGACATGATAAGACCTTAGATTTTTATCAGATAATAAAACATGCAGCTTACCTTAGATAGGGCATATTTGGGGTGCTAATACCTTCACTTTATGCAATCAGTGTCCATACCTGATCTCTGAGACCAGTTAGGGTTCCTAGTGACCAGAATACTAGGTGGCGACTCCCATTCCATTTTTTCCACTGATAAAAGACAAGAATTCCTTGTCTTCCTATATTTGCCAAGATAGACACTCCACACCTGATGATGAGGGTGGTGGGCGATCGCCGCGACGCTGCACACGTGCGACATAAAGGTTGATTATTTTTTTTCTCACATTGTTTTTGTGTTTATTTTTAGTGTGACTCTTATTTTGCTAGTCTTTCTCCAACCCCGGTCAAATGGTGGATAACGGTACTCCGAGACTCTTAAATCGGTTCTTTTAGTTTCCTATGATAACTGATATCCATGTATATATTTGTGCAATTCTTTGCTCTTTCTCCTTTCTTTGCATATCTTCTCCAATTCTCATTTGAAAATGGACACCATTCTTGAAAAATTGAAAATGTATTTTCCCACTTTGCCTCCAAATGCAATTGCAAAAAGTTACCGTGCTAAGTGTGAAAGATTGAGGTTGTTAATGAATCATGGAATTCCTGAAGATATTCGTTGGCTAATTGAAGCAAAGGTTCGATTATCAGGTGAGTCCTCCAATTCTTTCATTTCATACATGCCTGGAACAGGTAAAAACACTTTTGCAAAGAAACGTCGTACAAAACGATTGAAAGTCTGTCACAGATGTGCCAGATGGACTTGTAATGCAACATGTCATTATTTAGGAATAGTATCTGTAAATCGTGAAGATAAAATACAATTCATTAAGGATGGCCTGAGTAAGGGGTCTTTGGATAATCTTCTATTGACTCTTGAAACGCATCCTAATGGAGATGTGCATCATGCAATTCATGATTTATGGCCACAATTCCATAAAGAACATGCTCTATATAGTCTTGGGAATCTGACTAAGAAAGACCATGTTTTCCAGTTTTTAAAAAAACTGGATAGAAAGCCTATCCTCGACCCATTGAGGGCATTTAAGCCGTTCTTGGATGTAAAACCAAGGGAAGAAGTGAGCCACAATCACAACTACTTGTACATACACATGTTTTCAAAAAAAAAAAGAGAAAAAAAAAGTGAAACTCCAGCTAGCCTATATATAGGTGGTATGATTGCATTTTTAATTTCTCATCTATAAAATCTTCTCTCCTTCCCTTCATTTCTACTCAACTCATACATTCAACAGATATAAAAGTGTGTAGACATGGCAAGTTCCTCAAGTCATCAAATAAGAAATACTTATGTTTTTAGTGGATCCAGACCTGGAAAAGAAAAGGAGTTTTTAGAATCAGCAAATCATCTTGGTCAGGTACTAGCTGAGAGAAAGATTCATTTAGTGTATAGGGGAGGCAGCCTTGGGTTAATGGGGGGGTGTCAATAGCTGCATTTTTAGAAGGCAGTCAAGTTTTGGGGGTCATCCTTAAAGCTTTAGCAAAATGGGACATCATTAGAAAAACAATTGGAGAGGAACTATAGGTCTCCACAATGTCTGACACCTTCATTTCCTTATCAGATGGTCTGGGCACATTAGAAGAGATATTTCATATTTCCTCTTGGGCTCAACTGCACATTCACCATAAACCTATAGGTTTGTTAAATGTTAATGGTTTTTATGATAATTTGTTGTTTTTTCTTGATCAAGTTGTGGAACAGGAATTTCTAACATCTTCGGCACGACAAATCATAATCTCTGCTTCTACTGCTGAACAATTGATTGACTAACTACAATCTTTCATCCCTGTAATTGATCCCTCCATGAGTCGCATAAATTGGTCAACTATGGAAAGCTGTAAAAGCTTAGATTGGATTTGAGCCTTCATTTGTGAAACCTTGTGTCCTTTGATTTTATTAATAGCATATTATTTTATTTTGTTATTTCTTATATTTGTTTAAGTGTGTTTCAGGTTTGTCAGTGTTCACTGTTTCATGTGATGTCTTCTATACTCTATCTTTCTACTTTAGGACATTGAGGACAATGTCTCATTTTGATTGGGGGGGAGAGGGTAGTAATTGACATAAAAAAAAACTAACTTACTAATTGTTTTTGCTATTATTAAAATCATTTGACAAAACTGTTATTACGATGACAGAGTAAGGAGGAATTTTATTGACTCTTGAGACGCAACTTAGTAAATATTATTATCAAGGTCTATCAGAATACTTCTTGAAATATTCAGCTTTATAAACTCTCGCATTGTTATCACTTGATTCTGCTCATATACTCATTTAACAAGTATTCTTAAACCTTCATTTTCACACACACACACACACTTTAACATATGATTGTGGGTTGCATATTGGATTATTACATTATTTATGTTTTTATGTTAAAGGTAACAACTAAGGGAAAGGGATAATATATATTTTGCAAAAAAAAAAACAAAATATTAATGATAATAAAAACGTAGATAAGTTAGGTTTCGTAGCCTCCTTAACCTAAGCAATTAAGCCTGAAGGGGTGTTTTAACACCTAATACCCTAAAGTCAACTAACTTGGGAGTTATTGGCCTAGTGCTTGTTACATGAGTTAAGGAGAAAAGCTTAAGAGAATTAAACATTGCACTATCTACGTATCAGTAATTACAACCCGAGTTACTAAGCTCGTAGGGGTGTCTTAACACCTAATGCCCTAAGACCAATTGGTCTGGGAGTCATTAGCCGAAAGCTCGTTACATGGGTTAAAGATGTATTGTGTTTTAAGTTATATGTATATATATTTAAAAAAAAAGAAAAAAAAGAAAAAGAAAAAAAATAATCTTAACCCAATAAAGTAACCTTAGAAAAATATTAGAACAAAATATTGTTTTCTTCCAATAAAAGCTCCATCATCTATGTTTTCATACATTAAGCACATAAAAAGAAGGTTTATTAATATCTTGTTTCAATAGTATGAAGCAGATATATAAATTTAATAAGAGTTTGTTTATTTAGATAGATTAATGGAAGTTGAATGATGAATGCCCTGTTTTGTGGAACTTGCAAATTGTTTTTCTATTTTAACGCTTTAATTACTAGGGACTAGTAATAAGCTGGCTGGGGGGTGATTAGTTTTTAAAAGTGCATTTTTATCAAGGTTTTATATCATCATTTTGCACTTGAAGTATCAATAACTCCTTAACTAAAAGTATGTTTTATAATAACAAGTCTGATAATATAAGATACATTTAATTTATGGTAAATATTCATTTTAAATGCAGGCTTATCATATAAATCAAAAGATTGATTGATGAGTTTAACCACTGAAGTTGAGAAGACAAAGAGAGGGTTAAGCTTAGAAAAGAGATGCTGGTTGAATTCAAATTGGAACACCATTCAGTTATTGGATCATAGCTAAAGTTGTAGAACTTGGATTTAGGTCTGGTTTATATGGATGGAAAGCTAAGACATAGGCCTAAAACTTTATGAAGAGCCCAAGATTCAAAAGGACCATTTTCAAGTTAAAATTGTAGCAACAACAAAGAAGTCGGAATTTGTCCTACAGCCTAGATACTGTTCAGTGTTCAGCCCATATCTCGAGTTCTAGAAGTCCAAATGCACCGATTCTTGTTTTGTTGGAAAGCTGAGACAATTTCTCAGAACTTTTGTGAAGACTATCTGTTCAAATTCTGATGTTAGCAATGATGTTTTGTTCAAACAAGAAGATAAGGATTGTCACTAAGTCAAGATGTGGCTACCCACTCAATAATTAGTCATCAAATCAATAGTTCCGAATTTTGACCTATAAAAGGAGACATTTGCCATGCATTTAGGTATCTTAGTTTTCAAATCAAGATCATGTTCTTACTCTCTCTCTTTATATTTTTGTAATGCTTAAGTTTTGTTTTCATTAATCTTTTGTTTATGCCTTTTATTTTCTTTATTATACTTATATAATCATGTTCTCCTCTTGTTTATCTATGTTTCTCTTATTTATAATGCTCAGCTAAGTTTATTATGTCAAAGTGAAAAGGTTACACTAATGGTGTAAGAATAAGTATAGTATAAACTCAACATGGACTTTAATGTTTGATATTAACATGCTTTGTATTTGTTATCTTATTCACTTTTAATACCTTGCTTGTTAAATGATTAATTTAGATTTGTGTTGAACACCCCTTGGTACAACAAATACTTGGCACTTTCATAGCCCAACTGTATGGTATAACCGACACTTGAGCTATGAAAGGAACTTGATTTGTTGTTAACATAAATTATCACCTTGAATACCTGATAATATTTACAAGTATTGGCATTACTCGAATAAGATAATTAATGTAATCATGTTAACAATTTATAATCCGATTGGAACCTCCTTTGTGTGTGGTTTCTAGTTGCGTAATAAAAAGAGTTTATACTATACTTATTTGAAATACCATTAGTGGATTCTCTAACCTTGACAATTGTTTTATATTTGTTTAAATCCTTACATCAATATCACATCTCAAAACTCTCTTCAACTCCTTTTATGTTATTATCTATTTCTTTATTTGTAGTTTATATAGTTAACCTCCTTGTGGTTCGATCCCGGTCTTGCCGAGTTATTTATTACTTCGACGCTCCTATACTTGGGAGAAGACATCAACTCTTTGATCGTGTCAATGCCGTTTTGGTTAAACCCTACAAGTTCGGGTTTTTAAAAATTGGGATTTGGAAAAAAATTTAATTTTATCCCTATTCTTCTGATTTCTTTTAATTTCACCCATGATTATCTCTTGAACTTTTAATTTAATGAAACTCGTCCTTGTCAATTTCAAATTGCCTCCTTTAATTCAAGCGCTTTTTTCAAATTAGTTCTTGGTTTCTAATTTGTTCAATTTGATTTCTAATAAGCATTAAACTTTCAATTTCTTTTAAAAGGGCCCCTGCTTTGATATTTTAGTCCCTGAAGTTATATTTTTTTTGCATATTGGTCCTTGGTCATGAAAATCTTTGATTTTGACCCTCCAACAACCGTTAAGCTTTAATTTCTTTCAATTGAATCCCTAATTGCACTAATTTGGCTCTTCAAAGTTTCAATTAAATCCTTATTCTTTTAGTCTTTATGAATTGACTCAAATTAGGCTCCAAACTTATTTTTTTCACCAATTAAGTCAGATACATCCTTATTAAGAAGGATCTATATTGAATCTTAGATAAATCAACATATAAAAACATGAACTATATAAAAAAATCAATAAATAATGCGGTATATCATAGGTAAGGTGCACTAGAGATGATACGTCTTTCTCATCCACAACTAGTCCCCTTACCCAAACTTTTGCAGGTCATTAGTTTTCTTAGGGATCATAATATTAGGTGATGACTCATCAACCATTCAAATCATAATTTAATGATTATTTCCAACACGTTCAAAACCTCCTCAACCCAGAAGACAGATCCGTCATTCAACACTGTGCACACCATGACATGCACGATGTCATGAGATCATTTTTAAAATCTTTTTTTTATTTACTTATTTTACAATTAAAATATCTAATTTTTATAAAAGACTACAACTAAAAAATTTTAAATTATTTATATCTTATTAAACAAATTATTCTTTTTTATTCATGTATTTTTCTATCAAAACATTTTTTTAAATAGCATGTTTTTTTAATAAAAAGTAAAAGTAATTAAATTAATTTTTTTGATAAAAGTTTAAAAGAACTAGAAAAAAACCCATCTCGTCAATCAAAACTACATTTGCTTATTAATGCATTTATTTTTTAAGGAAACATTTTTTATCATAAGCATTATTTTTTAAAATTAAAACTTATCATGATCTAAAAATCAAGTTTTTATATTTTTATGCAATTGAATAAAAAAACATTAATATGAGAAAATCTTGTTTAAAATTTATAACAAAAATAACAAAATATAAATTTATTTTTATTGAAAATTCATGATCACAAATTTAAATTACTTTTATTTATAGGTTCATATATAATAATTAACAAAATGATTGATAATATTATAAAAAATACTATAATATTTTTTAAATAAGTGCAAAATTGAATGGTATTTAATAAAACAATATATTTTGTAACCCCCAACCCAAAACTGTTAATTCAATGCTAAATATAGTAAATTTTGATTGAGAAATGATAATTAAAAAGAACAATTATTATAGAGGGGGATAAACACTTTTGGTAATTTAACTTTAATTTTGGATGAAATAAGTAATAAAATAGGTAAGTGGAGTGTTAATAAGTGATAAATTATGTAAACAACCTGATTGGGTAAAATAATTATTTTAAAGTAATAATTTCTATAAATTTGGAGTGAAGATAATTAGAGAAAATATAGAAGGGAGTTCCAAATAAATTAATGTATCACCTTACGTGCGACAAAGATTGATCGTCGATATAAATAATACGTACAATCGCACTATTTGGCTGAAAGTGGTGAAATCTCTAAGGAAAATTTTATAATGATCATGGATGAGAGTCTTCAATGAATTAGTTTAGAAATCATGTTGATTTAAGTAAATAAAATAGCATGTAAAATTTATAATTTTTTACGTAAAACTTTATACTATCCAATTTTACGATATTAAACATATTTTTCAATCTGTCCGTTGAATTGAGATAAATTTTATGAGTCTTTAAATCTATTATTCTTTTTTAAGTTAAAAATTTAGGTTAATCAGAGTTTGAAAAGGTCTCGAGAAAGTATTAATTGTCGGATAAAAATATATAAAATAACTATTGAATTAAGTAGTGATATTTTTATGAATAAATAGAAACACCTCCATTCTCTTTGTACTACAAAAATATTCAGTACCTAGGACTAGAGAAAAGAAAAGAGGGTCAATGCTTCGGAAGCCATATCCCCGCTCGCCGTCCATATGAAACTGAGTTTTAGATATGTTGCGCACCTCTTCACACTTAAAATAAAAGGGATAAGCTTTTATTCTTTCTAAAGTCGGACAAAGGTTGTTATAGAAGCATGCTTTATGTCCCATTTCTAGTCACAACCATCCCCCACCCTGGTTTTAAACTTGTCTTGTAAAATTAATTGCATGCCCAAAATGATTGCAGTCCAGGTTTTACGTTTTCCAGGAAAACAATTTTGGGAATGAGAATAATATATTTTTTTTAATTCCATTTTAGATGGCTTACCCCTTATATCCGTACCGTAGGTATTAAACCTGAATCGGTCCGGCGGGTCGATTCGGTGGCTAGACCGGTCCGGGTAAAATAAAAACTCATCCAATGCAAAAATTTAACTAAACTCGGTCAATCCGGCCAAACCCGGACAAGACCCGGAGTTTTTTTTTTAACCTGGCTTGAAGGTTCGCATATACCATGCCATTCTACTCTGGCTATAAATACATGTCCGTAATTTATGGAGTGCTTTGCTTGTGTCTCAAAACTCCCATCACTCACATGTTACATTGAAAATGATATTTGTTTCTTTTTCTTGTCTTCCCCTTCCTTCAACTCAATCGGAGTGAGTACTCTTAAGAAAAGAACTTGAAATATCTTTTTATTTATTTTGGGTAACGTGTCTTAAAAATTATGAAAAATGAGTAATTTTTCAAATAATTCAGGTATTATTAAAAGAATTCCAAGGCTACCTGAATTATATTATATATTATCTTTTTTATTTTAAAAAAATATTTTATTTTTATTTTAAAAAATATTTTATTTTTTCAATGTAAAATTTACAATCCTTTAATATATATATTCTATGTTAAAAAAATATATTTTTTCAATATGAGATTTGAAATTTTTTCTTATATATACTTTATGTTCACAAGAAAAAAAGTTAAGTATTTTTTAAATGGAATAAAAAAAAAATTATTTAAATACTTCAACTTAAAAGGATAATATAATATTTTTTCAATATAGAATTTGAAACTCTTTAATATATATACTCTATGTTTATAAGAAATAAATTATTTTTTCAATGTGAGATTTGAAACTCTTTAATATATATACTCTACGTTCATAAGAAAAAAATTATATTTTTTCAATATGGAATAATTTTTTTTTATTTAAATACTTCAACTTAAAAGGATAACATAGTATTTTTTCAATGTAGAATAAAAAACTTTTTAAAATATTTTTTCAAACTTCATTATTTACATTATAAAATTTTATAATTATTTACATGTATGGTCTATATTCACATGAATTGTTTCTTAATTTTTTCATATGAAATATTAAAATTTTAAATTTTTTTTAATTTTCTGGATTAATCCAGATTGACCCAAATTGACCCATGAAACCCAGAACCCGGCCCCTTAACCGGGTCAACCATCGAGTGAGGATTGATAACTATGATCTCTACACATACAATACCAAATCATCATCAACTCGAGTTAAACAAATTAAAAATAAAAAGAGCATGTCTAAAGCACCCAAGCAAGGTTGACATTGTTATGTGAGCTCAAGACATACTGCACAAAGAGATTGGGCTCATAACTATGACTGATGAACCTGGCAATATTTCTAGTTGAACATACATAAATACAAAAGTATTAAGCAAACCAGACATGTTAAAATATTCCAAAATCATGATTAACAGGCACAACATGGATTTAGTAGGAAGCAATGATGACATACATTTTAATGTTAACTCCCCAATTTAAGTGCGATAATCTAACACCAATTCGGCTGTTTTTATTATTGAAATTGGTGTCAATAATTTTTTTTTTAATATTGAATTTCAACAACTTTCTCTTACTTCTTTCAAACTGGAGCTAAAAAATAAAAAAAAATAAAGTTTTGGATTAAAATTAATTTTGCTTTTAAATTCTAAAAAAAAAGGGACCTGATATTTATAATTCAAAAGGTATGAGGATTATAAATATTTCACCTAAACTTTTTAAAATCACTCATTCCTTCTTCTATTTTTTTGATCTCTCATATTTCAATCTCACCCTTCCCTCAACAAATTAACTTATAATTTTTTTCCAGTAAAGGCCAAGTTAAAAAAAAAAAGAAAAAAAAAAGACATTTTGATAGTCTACAATGTCATGTGAGGGGATATATAGTATATTTTGTACACTGAATTCCCCATACATTTTAAATTTATAGCTAATTAGTTATTTGAGCCGCACACCATCACATGTTGTAAAGTTTTTTTTAAAAAAAACTTTGGGTATACAAGCTATTTTCTAAAAAAATTCAAAATATAAATTAAAAGGCTCATGCAAGTATCTAGTAAAATAAATTGATATCATTTATGTAAATAAATAAATCAAAATCGTTAACAATAATCAAAAGAAAAATTGGAAAAAATGAGAGATGGATGAAGGTTAAGGTATTTAATATCGCAATACAAGTTATTTATGAAAATCTATTTATAGCATATATAGACACACACATAAAATCTATTGAATAAAATAAAAAGAAACAATTCCGTCCAAGGTTAAACATATTAAAATATTTGTAAAAGAATAAATATTTTTATTTTTAAAAATAAATTTAATATCTATAAAATATATAAAAAATTTATAGATAAACCACATTAACCTCATAAAAAAATTAAACACTCTATATAATTAAAAAAAATATTATTTCAAAAAGGTTAAATAAATTTTAAAAAAAATCACAAAGAAGAGGTATTAATTAAAATACAAATGAAAAAATTATTTTGAAAAATACATATAAAATGTAGTGATTAAAAAATATATAAAAAAAATAAAAAATAAAAAAGAATGAGGTCAGACGTTATGGGCCTGGTAAGTCAGGCCCCACACCTAGCCTGCAAAGAAAGGCCCCTACGCACAAGCCTCTCTTTTTTTCCTTGAAGTGAATAGGGTGGATGATGAGTTGTCTACTCCATTCTTTATTAAAATAAAAAAGACAATGCAATATCTATTAATCTAATCTTATAATCCAATCACTGGTGTGCCCAAAAAACAAGATTTTATAATTTAAAAACTCATTTTGAACCAAATTTTTATCAAAAAAACCTAGGAAACACCTTAAGAACCTTGTTAAATCAATCTATGACCTACAAAAATGCAAACACATCTACCTCAAAACTTGAAATTAACCAAAAATTAAAAAACTTCTCGAGCTTTAGATATGTTTCTCTAGGTGTTTTCAAGGTAAAAAAAAACACCTAATTCTAAGCCCCCCATTATATGAAATATTTTAATATAAAAATAGATCGTTTTGGTGGCCTGTATTTTCCCCAATGATAATTATCTTTCTCTAAGCTAAAATCCGATGACCTCTTTTCTGCTCAACACACAAAGAACTAAAAAAAATAAAAATAAAGTTTGGTATTAAAATGTATTTATTTAAAATTATAGAGACCAATCACCCGGTAGTTAAAAAAGCTAGAGAAGAAATAAAATTTTAAAATAAATTTCAAAGCTGTCATTTATGTTACCCATGATTTTTTACTTTAATCCTTTATCTTTCAATTCAACTATTACTCCCAAAAAAATATACAATTGGGCTTCAATTTGGTTTTAAAAAAATTCAATTGTGTAAATAAAAAATTAAAGAACTAAATTGAATTATTTTAAAATTTTATTATTACAATTTACAATAAAATATAGAGGAAGACCAGTAAAGATGTTTACAGTAAAAAAGCCACGCTATTTATATTGCAGGCAATTTGTTGGGTCTTAAGCGTGGCCCATTAGATTCGTTTGTTACAAATCAATGCCGGATGATCAAAATCAAGGGTGATGCTAAGCCCGTCCCGTAGTTCAGCATATCCGCATAAATTATTTGGACGCAAGGGTTTCCGTATTTTATTTCCTCAAAGACAGTAACTTGTTGGCGCCAAAAACACTTTGGCGCCACATTTGTTCCTTTTTATGTTAAGCAATCCCCAGGTCTCCCTCCTCCCCTTCCCCTCTGTATCACATGGCACCTCACTCTCTCCCTTAGCACAGATCTCACTTTACGAGCTAACCCAAACTCTCTCCCTTTCTCGATTCTTCATTTTCAATCTCAGGTAAATTCCTTTTCAGCTCTGGTTAGATCTGCTTTCTGGCGGCCGATTTGTTTTCTGAACCGGCCGAACTAGGTCTGTTAGGGTTTTTTTTGTAGTTCAGGTCGCCGAGACAGAGGTATGATAGACGAAGAATCGGGTAGACTGATTGTGTATGTTTCTTGTTGTAACTGCAAAAAATTGGAGAATTAAGAAGTGATTTGATGTTAGATTCTTTGGAGTATGAACTAAAAATCGTAATTTAATTTTGCATTTCATGATTTTCAAGATTAAAATATATAGTCTGGTTCGAATTCTGCAAGTGTTAGTTGTTAAGAGCTTGGGTTCACTCTTATAGAGTAATTTACAGTTTTTGCATGGTTTTATATGATGCAGAGTGGACATAACTCTGTGAATTGAGTGGGAATAAGACGAAGAATTGATGGTTTTGTATTTACTTTGTATATCAAAGTAGCTGTTTAAAGTAAGAGTTGTAAATTATTATCAGTACCACTCATGCTTATTCATGCATCTTATACCTTAATTGATCGATTTAAGTTTTCTCTTCTCTAATCGAAATTATATACATGTATTCTGATTTATTTCCTTTCAATGGGTTTTATGCACTTTTATCACATCTCTCCTTTTCAATATGCCCTCTGAATTCAAGTTTGCACCTGCAAAATGAAAGATGACAGTATTTTACCTGTGGTTATGCTCCATCAATGATTGCTTGCATTAGCATGCGTTATTAAAAGTTTATCTTGCTTTAGGGCTTGCATCCTGGGCTCTGCATAACAGTGAGGAAAGTACAAGTTCAAGTTTCACCAAATGGAGTTAAGGAGTTGCAGTCATTTGCATTTTATCCAGACTGTTGAAGGCGGTAAAATGATGAATGTGTTTCGTGGAAAGCCTGCACTGAAGTTTAAGGAGCTCAAAGATATATATGAGACTGGAGAGGCTGGAAATCATCATTTGCTCCCAGCGGCTAGACCAAAACTTGAGCTCGAGGACTGGTCAATTGACAGTGACAGGGCGGAGACTGAAAGTCTACATGTGCTTGCAGGAGCAACAATAAAAATTGAGAGCGAATCTCCGGAGTCAAACTGCAGCAGTGTTGTCGATGGAGGAAAAACTGAATCAGACGATGTTAACTTTGGTACTATGACGCTGAAGCAATTTAAGGAGAGATACAAATCAAAGAAAAGGAAACTTTCACGAAATGCTGGTTTGATTGGACAAACCAGTGAAACTTGCTCCCCTGCTAAACAAGAACCTCATGACTCACAATTTGAATTGGAAGAACTCGAGGCTATGGAGCCCCTTAGTAGTTGGAAATCCAGAATTTTAAAGAGTAGGAAGAAGAAAAGAAAGTGCAGATTAGAAAGCAGCTTTTCCAGTTCATCTGAAAGTGCGCCATGTATAGTGAAATCTAAGAGAGAGAAAAGTGACCAGGTCATTTTTCAATCTAGTGGGATTTTATCTGCACCTATTGATGTTAAAGTTGAGGCTATGGAGCCTATTTCCTTTGATTGCCGATATGTGACATTACTAAATTCCTCGGGTGGTTGTGGTGAGCCATTGGCTTCTAGTCTTGTGGTATCTAGTGGAGAGCCTGAGATAGCTGATGGTTGTGTTTTGGAGACTGGAATGTTAATTGTATCCGTTGAAGAGCCTGAGACAGCCAATGATGGCGGTCCTCCAATGCCAGTGTTTTCCAGTGATGAGCCTCAATGCTGTGTTGTTAATGATCAATCCTATGAAGGCAGGGGTCATGTTAATCCTGAATCAATTCTTGATGTTAATGCTTCTTGTGGGGAGGTATTGACGGTGGATATAGTTGAAGCAATCAGTGTCCTGTCTTTAGATTTGTCCCTGTCAGAAATAAAGGAAGAAGATTCTGTTGTAGATTCACACCCCAGTGTTGACCCCGCTGGAGTAGTCTCACCAATTAAGGGTGATAGGTCCATTGCATACAATGACTCCCAAAGTGAAGAGCCTGAGAGAGTTGAGGATCATGGTTTTGAGACTCACAAGTCAACTTTCTTCACTAATGACCTCCAATGCTGTGCTGTTAATGAAGAATCCTATGAACCTGTGGAGCATGCTGATCCTAAATCAATGCCAGATGTAAGAGCCTCTGGTGGGGAGATAAGAATGGTGGATGTTGCAGAACTAACTACTGATCATAAGCCTGAGAGAGTTGAGGATCATGGTTTTGAGACTCACAAGTCAACTTTCTTCAGTAATGACCTCCAATGCTGTGGTGTTAACGAAGAATCCTATGAACCTGTGGAGCATGCCGTTCTTAAATCAATGCCTGATATAAGAGCCTCTGGTGAGGAGATAATAATGGTGGATGTTGCAGAACTAACTACTGATCATAAGCCTGGGAGAGTTGAGGATCATGGTTTTGAGACTCACAAGTCAACTTTCTTCACTAATGACCTCCAATGCTGTGTTGTTAACAAAGAATCCTATGAACCTGTGGAGCATGCCGTTCTTAAATCAATGCCTGATATAAGAGCCTCTGGTAGGGAGATAATAATGGTGGATGTTGCAGAAGTAACTACTGATCATAATTCATGTTTGTCTTCAGCAGACCTAAAGAAAGAATCTTCTGCTGCATACCCACATCCCCAACATTGTGGGGATGACTCCATTGAGGTCGCTTCCCCAAGCAAGCATCATGCATCTGATTTGGGCAATGACTCTCAAAATCTTCATGGCATGCACGAGTTGTCAGAGTCTAAAAGTTACAGTCAAGTTCCTGACACCTCCATGGTTAATATCTCTCATTCTACAGAACTCAGCAACAGACATGGTTTACATCTCTCTGAAGATGAAGCAAAAGACGATAGGCCTCATGTTGAAGCCAGCGTGATAAGCAGCCCTGTCAGTGGCTCTATCTCATTCAGGGATTCAAATTTATGCTCAGGTCAAGATGGCTGCTTAGCATCTGCTGCAGCTAAAGAAAAGAAGGCCCCACTATCTGCCTGTGCCGATGCAGCAAGAAAGTTCTCTGCAGTAACCTGTGTTGATGAACCTGTAACATTGGCAAATGTTCAGGGACGCCATCACTCAAAGCTACAACATCTTCCTGAAAAGCTCCTTTCGACCCGGAAGGTGCGTCAACCACAGCATGTATATTCTTTAATCTTTCTTTTATATTTCTCTGAAGTTGATAAGCAGTACTTACATTTCAGGCAATTTCTCCAACATCTCAAAAAAAACTGTGCAAGGCTATGGAGGCCAGTGACTTAGACGATGAAGAATATTACAGTAAGTGAATAAGATATCACGTTTAGATTTATGGACCATGCATTTTGTTTTCCTGATGCTGGTAAAAAAAAAAAAAACTTCATTTTTTCATTTGGATGAAGGTTTTTTACCTTGTCCTCACTCACCCTCACTCCAAATTTAAAGAATTTGTTGGGTTGTTGATGATTGCAGAGTATACAAGGAAATTATGCTACAGTAATTTGAATGGGAATAAGATTGGTAGGCTTGGAAGAGCCAATCAAAACCAGAGAGTTGATCTCACTATTAGTCCTGAGCGGATCACCAGGAAACCAAAGAATGATAAAAATGGTTTCCATCATAAAGGCATTCTCAAGGTTCCTCAACCTTCTGGAACTGTATCACGTTTTGGCACAGGGTGCAGCTCTGTCCAAAGCTGTTCAGAGAGTGCCATTTCATTTTCACAGAAGCAAATGCGTGATATTGAATCTATTGCAACTAAACTTACAAAAGAGTTGAACTCCATGAAGGATGTTGTTCAAGAATCATGGCACTCCAAGGTCTATCCAGCTACGCCCTTGAAATATAGTGCAGATGAGGTATGTTAAGATACAAAATTGTAGACATTTTTAGCTGTACATCCAACCTGTGCCCACATCCCAAAATTTTCTTTTCTCAAAATATTAGGTGAAGTATAAATTTAAAACTGATGTTTTTTATGTTATATTTTTTATGCACTATCAGTCAAATGCAGACAACAGAGTAAAAATGCACAACACACTAAATGAACTTGTGTTTTTGTCTTTTTTCAAATCCATTTCTTTTATTTGAAAAATTTATGTTAATTATCTTAATCACATCATCAACATGACTACGAGGTTGATTTGCAGTTTGTATCAACTTTCCTTCAACTCCATCGAGTCCTGCGTTGCAATTTTTGTTCTTGTATCTCGATTAAGTTCTCTGCCACAATGCTCATACTTCTGAGTTCCGAACCCGATGTAACTCATATTTTTGTGCGGAACTTTTCCATTCACCCAGTGGATTACTTCCATGTTTAGAACAATTAATTATACACTCAAACATAGTTCTCTCTATTCTTGTAATCTGATTTTTTTTGTCTTGACCATTGTTTCATAGTAGTTGAATGAGGCTTTTTGGCTAAACTGAGAACGATGATGAGATGGTTTAATTTTAAGTTCTGAAGAACACTTCAGCACAAACAGTTTAACTCCCTTTTGAATATCAATTCACCTGTTTGAGGCTGCTCGAGGACTTGACCTTTGTATTCAACCTATATTAGAGAAACCTACATAATTGACTTAATACCATCTGTGTTTTGCGTCCTTGCACCTCTTTGTTAGCATTTGAAATTGATTAGAGTTTGGAAACCGATTTATTTTTCACAATACAAGAAGCTCAAATTTTCGATGGTGAAATGCAAATTTTGCAGAATCTTATTGACAACGATGTATTCTTAGTTTCTTAAATGATTTTGATTGCTTTTCATTGTGTTTGGCTATATGGTCTGAATGCATGTACAGTATGATTAAGTGTAAATTATCTTAATTTGGCAGGTGAAAATTGCTGTTCAAAATGCAACAAGAGTGGAAGAAAGTGCAAGAAGATGGCTTTCCATCATGGCAAGGGATTGTAACCGTTTTTGTAAAATCATGGTTTGTTTCTTATCATACTTCTGGATTCAGGGCGTGATTTTGAAAAACAGAGACTGCTTGTATACTTAATTATGTACTGAGGTATTTACTGATATTTCGTTTGATTGATCTCAGAAATTGACTGACAAAGCTTCTGCGACTTCTGGAAATGTGGTCCACAAGGAGAAGAGGAAGATAGTTTTTGCTGATGAGGCCGGCGGAAAGCTTTGTGATGTCAAGACTTTTGAGAATGACACTGCTTCTGTCACAGGGTCTAGCAGTGACAAATAGGTAAATTTCGATTAAATAAAGGATGAAGCTTTTGTCCACTGTACATTTAGTTCATCCCCTTTTCGTTTCACTTCTGGAGAGGGATGCTTTTGGATATTTGAGTGCTTATGTGATGCTTTCTAGAAAAAGGCAAAATGGGATATATGGAATATGATGAGGCACGTCTTAATCTAAGTGCCTGAGTTTAGGAGAGAAGCTAGCGTAAGAAAGTTGTTGTATTCAGCTGGAAAGCAGAATGGTGCTGACTCCAATTACTGATAGCTAGAGAATAGGAAAGTGTGTGCTTATACTTTTCTTGCCTCGTTACTTGAAATTGAGGCATTTTGTTCAATCTTGTGTTCTTGTCCCCAGCCCAAGAACAAATGTATAATTGTGGTTGGCTGGCATTTCCGATGATGTTAGTTAGCGTTACATCAACAAGAGGAAAATCACATCTTTGCACTGCATTTTGTGGAGTTTGTCTAAAGATAATCCCAGTTTTTTCGGCCTCCATTCTCTGTTTTTATTCCTTCAAATATGATTTTCTAGCTCTTAATCCTCATACCTGATTACAAGTTTTGAATTGAAGATTTACAAGGGGAAACATCTATCCTGCTAGGAACCTTTCCAAACAATCAAAACATCATGTATGTGCGCCATCTTTCTGTGTTTTTTTTGCCATTAATTAATCAGTGCTGCTTAGCAATTGATCAGAAGCACTCTGTACATCACACCAACATTTTAAAAGCAACTGAATCAAAGATAGATCTACCACAGTAAAATAATTTTTGCAGGTTGCCGGAGATGTTCCAATATTTGTTCTTTCACAAGTCTGATTGACTACAGATAGAAAGCAAAGCGAAGCTTTGTTTTTTATATATACCTCCTAGCTGCAAAAAAGCCTTCGAGAGAGAATCGTTTTGCCCCCTTTCTTCTATCTTAATGTCTGGTAGTTTTCTTCTTTACATGAGAATCACGTAACACGACCTCCCAAATCTCCGAGAATGCCTGCACAATAACTCCATGATACTGTCTCGAATTCAAAGGCAAAAAGCACTGCAAAAGTTCCTCTAAATCCTCAGCCTCAAATATTTGCGCTTCTAGTATCATCTCCAACATAGAACTCTTGAAGTCCCGGCATGGATCCTGTGATTTCTTCGCAACCGCCATGCTTTCCCACCAACTGTGCATGCTATCATCCGCTTCAAAACAGATGAACTCACCGGAGAAGTAATCTCCTGGAGCAAGTGTATTTGAAACGGTGCCATCTTGGATTTCTTCCAAGCTGTTGCAATGTTGTGAATGGAGAGTTTCCAATGCCAGTTAGTTATATTAGAGAAACAGAGTAATGGGAAGAAGAAGAGAGAGAGAAGCAATTCTAGAATTTGTTAGTGGTCATTATTTCCTCCCTCCTTACTGCCAGAATTGGTTACAAATATAGCCGAGTCTACTGTTACCAACCAGCTAAGCCACACGTGGCTGTTTCCCTACAAACCGGTAACCATGATCTAATTCACGTTACTAAAATTTTTAATTTTTTTATTTAAAATTAATATTTTTTTTAGTATTTTTAGATTTTTTTAATGTATTAATATTAAAAATAATTTTTTAAAAAAATATTATTTTAATATATTTTTAAATAAAAAATATTTTAAAAAACAATAAAAACTACACTATCAAACAGACAAGCCTCGCATGTTACACACCCGGCATGTGGCCTCCTCGCCTTTACCTATCCTAAGAACAGAAATTAAATGATACGCTGCGTTTTGGGGTTAAAACACAGTATAACCAACGGTCCTCTGCATTCAAATTCCATCAGCCCTAATTTCCTTCTCTTTTAACACAGAAGCTTGCATCATCTCCAGGGACGACAAAGTCTTTGATCTTTTCCACTTGTTCAATGAAACTTGGCGTCCTAGTTTTTTTTAATTTTATTTAGCTTGCTCACTTTGTTTCCTGTAGGTCTATTAAAAGTTCTGTAATCTGATTTCCCAGCTATTCTATCCATTGAATGGCTGAATTCACAGGAAGAATCACACGAGAAACTTCTTGAAGAAAGTAGGGTTTCGATTTCTTCACCAGCAACACCAATACTACTAAAGCATCCACTAGCATCGATAGACAAAACACTTGTTTTGTCCTTCTTTTTATTGATATTAATTTCTCCATATTTATTTTTTCCATTTGCCATAAAAGATGATATTGGTAGTGTACGGTAGCAAATCGATTGATTATAAGTGACATTGAATTTGTTCATATAAATATATTTAATTAATTAATAAATATCTATTTATTTTTAATATTCTTTAAATATTTTATTACTGAATATGATAGCTGATTAATGAATCTAGAATAAAGATAAAGTTCTTGAGACAAAAATTCTTTTCAAAACAAATTATAAAGTTTTTATAATTATAAGATTTCTATTGCATCAAAATATTATTTCTAAATGTTTCTGGTCAATGCTCTATTAAAATTGGATATTAATTAGAGTTGTTGAGACTGATACATATTATGTTTTTTTCTTTATAAAAAGAAGTAGTTATTCTCGTAAGTTAATGTATAAGAAACAGTTAGAACTAATATGCATGTGCTTGTTGGATGATATATACACTAGACTGACCCACATGAGTATTTCAAATGGAGAGATCATTTGTGTTTATGGAAAGACTCACATAACGGTTGTATAAGTGATTCTTAGACTTGATGTCACTAGAATGTATTTAAGTAATCAATAGAGGATTCATCACCCTAGATGATTTAGGAAAAATGTTTCATATGTTCTCAAATAGTATTGAATGTAAATCCTTGCGTAAGGGGGAATAAGATTTAAAAAGAGTTTAAAATCTTATTCAAAAAATCAATGACTGTCATGTTAAGAACAAAAATAATTTGATAGAGTAAACACACTATATGCTATAATGTTGAAATTGAAACATTGTTGATGAATGGATGATAATTACACTGAGAAACTGATGATAATTATACTGAGAAACTGATCACTAAAAGGTTAAGTCAAACCACTGATGACTTTTCTAATATTTAGGGGATCATGATAGGTTGCTAGACATTGTACTTGATCTTCAAATATAAATCAATCAATTGTATTGATAATAAATTAATTAATTTAATCCTATTTTATTTATGATTGTGACTTATATTTGTGTTAACTTATTAGAGAATCTAATGAGTCATACACATAAGAACTATTGGTTAGAAATTAAAATGAAATGATTAATCAAGTGTGACTTCATTGTAAATAAGTTTTAGAAATTGAGGACTAGAGTGTAATTTATACATGGAATTAATATTCTAGACGTAGAAAAATCAAGTAGGGATTTGATTGAATAAATTTCTAAAATTATCTTGAAATAATATATGTGATATTATTCAAGGGATAAATTGATATTTTATCATTTATAAAATTTTTAGGTTTTTCTATAAATAGAAAGCTACGTCTTTTATTTTATACGAGCGAAGTACAATACAAAAATATCTAAAACACAAAAGAAAAGAGCTAGCACGCAAAAGTATAACAATTCCTCTGTTCTAAAAAGGTTTAGGACATTTCTTATTAGTGGTTTGTGTGGATTACTATTATAAGCCGGATACTTAGGCAACTTGGGGTTTACAATAACCAAGCTTTAAAGCAATTATTCAAAACTAAAAAGAAGATCTTATCTTCAGATAATCTTTGTATAAACCTTAAACAACCCTAGATCTGTTTAATGGGATCCTTGGAATTTTTAAAAAATAAAATTTATAATTTTCGCTGCATGTATGTGTTTCAGAAAACCCAATAGACATATCGGTGCAAAGTGCTTTAGAGTTGAAAGGAGAGAGCTAGCCTTAGATACTTGGAGTTGGAGCTTTGGCAGAAGAAGAAGGTTCTTTGGATCTACAGAGGTGGAGCGAAGGTATCACACGAGAGAGCTTATGCTTGAGACGATTAGGCATCTTGTGAAGTTCATGCCCATGAAAACATTTGTAGTTCGAGACAATGTGCTAAGGCTGGGTATAAGGGGTTGGATATATAATGGAAAGAGGTCGGCATTGAAGATGAAGGATAACAACCTATACTGATAGTGTTACATCAATTATTTAAAGGACCCACTCGCCTGATTAGAATGACCAAATCCAAGTGATGATGTATGGTTCATCCTTGAAATCTATATGGAATTCTAGAGTGACCGTGTCGTTCAAACATGTATGAGTAGAAAAGAGTGCAACACAAACGGTCCAATTTGGATTTTAAGGAGAACAAAAAAAAAAACACGATCTCCAATAGCAATTCTCTAATTGTGTTGGTAAATTACAAGAATTATTTAGTATTTTAGAGTTATACTAGTAAGTTTCAGCAATGTTATTAAATATAGTCGAGCTCAGTGGATTAACATGGTGATGTTGGTATCTTAAGTTAGACTTGGTTTTAAAGTAAACATAATAAGACTTGAGTTGATACAGCATGGCCTACCATACCTGACACGATGCATCTCTATTGCTTATGCCACAACCTGAATTGATTAAATTTATTTTTATATAATATTTTTTTTATAAAAATATTAAAACAATGATATTTTAGATTGATCAAAGTTAAATTAGATTAATCTGTCAACTTCTGATCTAAGTTATGGTTTTGATCGGGTTTAATAACCTTGTTTTATTAAAATTTATTTTTTATTTTATTAAATGATTTTAAAAATAAATATTTGTATGGAAGACGACAAATAAAATTACGAGAAGAAATGCTAATATTGAGAAGAACAAGGGTTCTAACCAACCATAATCATCTTGACTCACTCCACACAAGCCCCAAACTATAAAAAAAACTTGCAGTCAAGTCTAAAAAATATTTTTCAATTACTTTTACTTTCTACACTCCAAATTCTTGTGTCATTTTCACTAGAGCTCCTTGTTGGAATGGAAAATGATGGGTAAAAAAAGAAGACACAAACCCTGTATTTAGAGTAGGCCCAAACAGCAAAGTGTGCTTCTCTCTCGCCACTTGGTGAGGCCCAAATGGCAGGGGATGCTTTAACCTATGCATTTGGGTTAGGCCTAAACAATAGTGGATTTTCCTACCGCTTGGGCAACAATCAATCTTTTCACCCTTTTCCAAGTATTATTCAATCTGATGATACACAATGACACGTCTAATAATGATATCGCCCTAAGAAGTGCCACTCTATTGCTTGTTTTTTTTTTTAAATATAACTTGTTAATTTTCATAAACATGTATTTGATTGGTCCACATCTCGGTAAAAGAATATTCACCTAATCACCAACATAACTAAGAACACTTTTTATTGTTTATTATTGGTTGCACATACTCTTTGTTATTTTCATTGGTTAGGAAACATGCACCTAACTTTCCACCATCACACCTTCTCGTCACCTCCATATCAAGTGGGTTATCCTATATTCTCTACTCCCACTCCTCTCATCAGGCAAGTCATGTGACCTTTGACAAGTAAGAAGAGGTGTATAGATACCTAATACAATGGGGTATTCACAACATCAACTTCTTCACCACTACATTAAATTTTGTTTCTATCATCTATCTTTTTTTTTAATCTTTTCTCACCAATTTACTAACTTAATCATATATATATATATATATATATATATATATATATATATATATATATATATTACCAATTATATTTAAAACAATTAAATATGAGAAATTAATGATAACCAATGCTACCATTAAAACATAAAATGGTGGTTATAGTAATTAATTAAAATGACTATAATAATTGTTATTAAAATTATAACATTCTGATTTAAAATTATTAATATGTATAATGAATAATTTAAGTGAGTAATTAATGTTGTCTACTAGATGTTAGGTACGTTCAAGGTTTGAACTTAAACATATACTTAATGTAAATAATTTTCAACTTAAAGAACAATAGTAACTAGAATGTTTTGAACTAGGTTCTTTAGACAAGGTATAAACTTATCACACACACAATATTAAGTGGTTTTAAAGTTCTATTAGCGTTGCACTTTTTGCAGTCATGCAGATATATCTTGTCTTATGGGTGTTTTTAAAAAGTTGTCCAAGCTCTTCTAATGGTGACCCCACCACCACATTCACTTAGGTGAATCTTCAAGGGTGTTTTATGACCAACATCTTGCAAAAGAATTTGCCTTTGGATTCATTCAGAGATTAACTCTTTCTAATCATCATAATAGAAAGCACATCATCATATAAATGAGACTTAGGACCATCCCGCAAAATACATATATAATATTTATGCTTTCTCTAATCACCTAACATTTTTGTTTTGACCTGTTGAACTTTATTCATGAGATCGCCATTCATTTAAAAATAGGTTTCCACTATTAGTGATTAATTTAAGGGCTTCAGTCCCATTTCCCTTAATGATTGAATAACTCGTTGGCGCGTCAAACCTTTAGTGAGTGAATCTGTAATGTTTTTTTTAGACCTGATAAAATTCAAAGATATAATTCCATGAGATATCAAATGTCTGATGGATTTATGTCTAATGGTCATGTGTCTTATTTTTTTAATTAAATTGTTTACTCTTAGCCATAGCTATAGTAACTTGGCTATCATAATGTATTGATATAGGTGGCATCGATTTAGAAACAAATGGTATGTTAATTAAAAAGTTTTGAAGCCACTCATCTTTTGAATTAGAGTATCTAATGTAACCAATTCTGTTTCCATGATGAAACCAATAATTATAGTTTGTTTAACAGATTTCCAACAAACTGCACCACCACATAAAGTAAACACATACACACCAATAGACTTCGTCCTTTTTGAATCTGAAATCCAATTAACATCACTAAATCCCTTTATTATAGTAGGGAAAAAAGAATAATGATCCATAGTCAATAGTTCTTTTTAGATATTTAAAAACTCTTTCTAAAGCACTCCAATTGAAACATTTGGATTATGAGTATATCTATTTAATCTGCCAACTGCACATATTATATTAGGTCTAGTATGATTTAATAAATGCAATAAAGATCTAATAATACGAGAATATATATAATGAGACACTTTCACCATCATTGTTTCTTAATTTAGTAAAAGGATCAAAAGGACTGCATACAATAGACATATCAAAATAATTAAACCTTTTTAATATCTTTTCAATGTAATGTGATTGAGTTAAAACAAAATCATTATTACTTTTCAATAATTTAATTCCCAAAATAACATCAACATCACCAAAATCCTCTATCTTAAAATTTTTAGACAAGAAAGATTTAGTAATATTTATAACTTGAATATTACAACCAAGTATCATAATGTCATCAATATTTAAACATGATATCACTAAGTCATTTTCAATTTGCTAAAATACACATTTATTATTTGTTTGAAAACCATCAAATAACATGACATGATCAAAAAATTTCATGTCATTGTTTTGGAGCTTGTTTTAAACTATAAAGAGATTTTACAAGCTTGCAAACTTTCTTTTCTTGACTAGGCACTACAAAACCTTCTAGTTAATCCATATAAATTTCTTCTTCTAAATCACCATTTAAAAATCTCATTTTAACATCTATGTGATGGATTTCTAATTTGTAAAAAGAAGCTAAATCAATCAGAATTATAATTGTAGTAGTTTTAGAAACTGGAGCATGGTGTAAAAAAAATCTACTCCTTCTTCTTGTTTAAATCTCTTAGCAATTAATCTAACCTAATTTTTTTTATATATAACCATCAATTCTCAATTTATTTTTAAAAATCCATTTACAACCTATTGTCTCACAACTTTGTGGAAAATTAGTAAAAAACCAAGTTTTGTTAGAAATTAAAGAATCCATTTCATCTTTTACATCTTCTTTTAAAAAAGAAGCTTCAAAAGATGTCATAGCTTCATTATATGTTTTAGGTTTATTTTGAAGTAAAAAGGTATAAAAATCAACACCAAAATCTTTCGCTTTTCTATTTCTTTTACTTTTTCTAACATGATCATTAACAATGTCTATTTTAAAATAAGAACCTTTAATAACTGGTTTAGACAATTTATTTTTTAATGGAAAATTTTTTTCAAAGAAAATCACATCATGTGACTCAATAACAATACTATTTGCAATTTCAGGAATATCAAAATTTACAACATTTATAAGTAGTGTTATTCAAAAAATATCAAACAAATGCACAATCTATAGTTTTAGGTCATATTTTTCTTTTCGTAGTAATAGGAATATTTACTTTTACTAAACACCTCCCCACTTTAAAATGTTTTAAAGAAGGTTTTTTATTCTTCTAAAATTCATATGGAGTTTTATATAAATTTTTATAAGAAACTCTATTAATAATATAACAAGCAGAATATAAGGCTTCACCCTTTCTAAATTATTAGGCAAACCATAACTAATTAACATTGCATTAATCATATCCATTAATGTTCTATTTTTTCTTTCTATTATTCCATTAGATTGTGGTGAATAAGAAGATGTTAGTTGATGTATAATACCATGCAGTTCTAAAAATTCATTCATTAGTTGATGTATAATTTTTTTTTCTAATTGATTTTCTACATCTGCTTTAAAAATATTAAACTTATCAAACAATTTACTTTTAGAATTATTCGAATAAACATAACAATATCTTGAAAATCAACAAAAGTTTTTTATAAAATATCTCTTACCACTTCGAGTCAAGACATTATTATTATCACAAATATCACTATGTATTAACTCTAATAATTTTTTTTTCTTCTCTATTGAATTTAAAGTCTTTCTAGGTTGCTTAGCTTGAGCAAAAAATTCACATTTTCTTTTTTATTAATACGTTACTTAGGTATTAAATCTAAGTGCACCATTCTTTTTATAGTGTTAAAGTTAACATGCTCGAGCCTACCATGCCATGAATCACAATATTCAATATTTACAATAGATAAAGATGAAAAATATAAAGCAATATTAGAAAAAGGCATTAAACTTAATTTATAAAGATCATTCAACAAATAACATTTTCCAACATAAGAACCAAACCTACTTATAACTATTTTATTAGATCCTAGAATAAGGGTAAATCCATTTTGATCCAACAAAGATGACTTTAGCATGAAAGACTCCATCCAAACCTATTTGTAACTAAATTTTTTATACAATCAGAAACATGAAAGACTCCATCCAAAGTAAGAAAAAAAAATCCAAAATAAGAATTTTTCTGGATGACAACTCTAACTTTATTTGACCTTCTTATATGACTTAAGCTACCTTTTCATTACCCATACTCATAGTTTGTGAGCTTGATACCTTATAATAAGATGAAAAATAATCTTTTATCAGCACATACATTTAAGTTAAATATCATATTTAACTCAGGGTTAGAAATAAAATACCTGTGAGTTGGGGAATAAGAGTTAGCCTCGAAAATTACTACATTGGCTTGTGGTTTAAAAGACTCTTGAGGTCCTGAAGGTTTAGATGCTTGCACAAACCCAACATTTCACACATTTTTTCTAATTCATATAGTTACTTTTAGGTCTACTAAAATTACTACTACTACTACTACTACTACTACTACTACTACTACTACTACTACTACTACTACTACTACTACTACTACTACTACTGATATTAAACATTTTTTGACCTTTTTTCTTAAAAGTCCTAGGCCTGGGTTTGAAAGAACCCTCAACAACATGTGCGTTAGCTTGAAAGATAGTTTTTTGTTGATACAGAAGTTGATATTTCAACATTTGTTTTTTCAGCATTTTTATTTTTATAATCATAAAAAAAGATCCAATTTAGTAAGCCAAAATTTCATTTGTTATTGCCAACAAAGAAAGTTTTGACCAAAAAATATCAAGCAAACCTGAAAATATTTTTGGTCAAAACAAAGTATCACTCCATTAAAACCCTGTTTGAGATTGCGGTTGAACCAACTTTTCATCAAGTTTTGAATTTGTTTTCTTGAAATTAAATCTTTTTTAGTGTTTTTAAATTGTTTTGGTGTGCTGATGTTAAAAATAAATTTTTTTAAAATAAAAAAACTATTATTTTAATACATTTCCAAACCAAAAGCACCTTGAAAAGTAACCTTAATCACGCTTCTAAAAAGTCCCATCAAGCATTGTAACGGATATAACTAGATTACAATTGAATAAACAAAAGACTTTCTATATTGGATAAAAATGGTATAACATTATATTCTCTTATTGGAATTCTCTAGGATACAGAACATCCTAATTTTCCGTTATCGCTAAAAAGCAACACTGATCCAGTATAGTGAAGAATGATTTAATTTCCTCTTCATTCTAGAATGAATTGTAGTTTCCCTTATAAAATATCCTTCAATGGACTATTAGGATGACTAGCGAAGGTAAACAACCAGGACATGTCCTAAAATCTTTATGTACACCTAAACAACTCATGACAATTTTTAAACAATTTTATGGATGGGAACTCTCCAAGAAGCTTCATAAATTTTTCAATGAAAGAGAAAATAACCCAACCATTTAGGTGAAGTTGACAAAGGCATATTCTATACGCGAGGATTACATCTCTCGCAAAGTCATGAAGAGGAAGCTTGTGGCCATAATTAAACAAACATGGAAATGTTTATTTCTAACTCCCCGGGCATAGTGGTGGCATTAAGAGTTTTACTGATCTTCTTATCATAAAGACAAGTTCTGGCTAGGTAACCATCTTGTAATATGTTATTTACTCTGTTAATCAGTACCCTAGACACTGTGCTTGGACATGAATATTCATGAAATGCACGGGAGACAATTAGCCCTACTCCTCCAATCATTTTTACTGCCATAAAGTGTTCTCGAACCACTGCCATAAAAAAATTACATTTATTATATATATATATATATATATATATATATATATATATATATATATATATATATATATATATATATAATGAAAACATGGTGAAAAAGGTATCAAAACACACTCGAAAATAACCTACAGGTTCAGCCACAATAACAAATGTATGTGCGTGCAACTTCATGCCTTTTTTGTTGCACATAAGACTCCATCATGGTTTAAATTCTCAAAGTCTTCATATCACCTGGAGGAACATGGCACGCACATTGAGTGTCTTCTTCTGTTTTGTCGACTCTTTCTACCATAAAATGCTAGAAATTAAGATTGGGGGCAAATGATGGGTATCTATCTATCTATCTATATATATATATATATATATATATATAACGACAAGGTGTGCTTCTTTCTTGTCATTGGGCCAGGCCTAAACAATAGAATATGGTTTCGTCTATTGGAAATAATAGTGGAAACAAGGAAGAAAAAGATGGAAGGATAAATGGTAGAGTTGTAGCTCAATACCAGAGGTAGTCTTATTATTCCTTTGTTGTTATGTTTTTCTTACAAATACATATAAGAGAAAATGACTATATAACAAAGGTTGAATTAATGAAGTTTAGGAACATTTAGACTTTCACAATCTAGAGAAGACCAAGCAAACAGGAGCCATAAAAGCTAATAATAAAAGACATTGAACATTACAAATTACATTTAACACTCCCTCTTAATTTGTAATCTTCAAAAACTCCTTGAATTGCTAAAACTTCTCAGTTTGAACAACTTTGGTAAGGACGTCTGCAGGTTGATCATTAGTGTTGATAAACTCAAGCTATATCTCATTATTGCTTACCATCTCTCTAATGAAATGATGCCTCAACTCTATGTGTTTTGATCTTGTATGAAAAACTAGATTCTTAGTTATTGCAATTGCTGACATATTATCACATAATATAGAGGTAGGATGATGAATATTTTGTTGTAAATCACAAAGAATTCTCCTTAACCATACTGATTGATAAACAACTTCATTTGCAATAATTTATTCTGCCTCTGCAGAAGATAAAGCTATATAATTTTGTTTCTTTGAACACCAAGAGATTATATTTGTTCTAAGACATAACACATAACCAGATGTACTATTTCTATCATCATAGCTTCCTTCACAATCACTGTCAGAATAGCCAATCAACTTGTTTTCGTCTTGTTGTTTATACAGGATTCCATGATTCTTGGTTCCTTGAAGATATCGCAAGATCCTCTTAGCTGCTGCAAGATAAAGGTCTTGAATTTGTGAGGTAGATCAAAGATCCAATAAGACTTCTGAAATACTTTGAATCAATCTTTGTTACACCATCATCTTGCAGTAATTTCTCATTTGCTGCCATTGGAGATGCTATTGATTTACCCTCTGACATGTTGAATTTCTTTAAGAGATATGTAACATACTTTTCTTATGAAATAAAGATTTTCCCTAAAGATTGCTTCACTTGAATGCCAAGAAAATATCTCATTAAGCTAAGATCTGACATTTCAAATTCTTTCATCATAGCAGTCTTGAATTCTGCAACCATATCCTTACTTGTTCCTGTATAAATCAGATCATCAACATAGAGACAAACCATTACAAAATCTTCTCCCTTCTTTTTTATATAGAGTGATGGTTTGGATTGATTTTTACTGAAACCATTCTGATAAAGGTAAGGATCAATTTTATGATTCCACGCTCTTGGAGCATGTTTTAATCTATAAAGAGCTTTATAAAGTTTGTAGACTTTATCTTCTTCTCCTTTTATTTCATATCCAGGAGGTTGCTGAACATAAACTTCTTCTTGCAATTCATCATTACAAAACACTGACTTAACATCAAGATGAAACACCTGCAACTAAAGTTGTATAGATAAGGCAAAAACAATTCTGATAGTTTCCATTCTTGCAATAGGTGCAAGGTTTCTGTAAAATCAACTCCAGACTGCTGAGAATAGCCTTTAGCAATAATTTTAGCCTTATGCTTCTGAATGTTGCCATCTTCATTGTATTTAATCTTGAACACCCATTTTAATCTCATTGCTTTCTTCTCCTTCGGCAAATCAACCAACTTCCACGTCTAATTAATTTCTATCCTTGCCATCTTTTCATTCATAGCTTTTCTCCATTCTTCCTTTCTTACTACTTCTTTAAAATTCTGAGGTTCACCTAAAAAGAAAGCAACATGACAAGAGTTGTATATGTCAGTTATTGAACGAACTCTCTTAGAAGTAGTTTCTGAGACTGATTCATCAATAGAACTTGATGAGCTTCCTCTGTTCTGAGAAATTGAACCAGTTCTGATTTAAGAATTGGAAACATCAGGCTGTTTTGGAGCTTGAAGTAATTCCTGAATTTTCGTTTCAAGATTGACAGAATCTTCCCATTTCCAAGCAGCGGATTCATCAAAGATAACATCTCTGGACATCAGTAACTGATCCTTTTTAGGATTAAAAAGTTGAAAACCTTTTGATTCATCATTATAGCTAATAAAGATAAACTTTTCCCCTTTTACATCAAACTTGTCTCTGCTTTGAGAAGGAATAAGAGTATAAGCAATGCTCCCCAAAACTTTAAGATGGTTGACATTAGGCTTTCTCTTGTGTCATGCTTCAAATGGAGTTTGATTTCTGACTGCCTTTGTCAGAGATCAATTGAGAATGTATGTTGCAGTATCGACAACTTCTGCCCAAAATTTGATAGGAAGTCCTTTCCTTTTTAGCATGGTTCCTGCCATTTCTTCAATAGTTATATTCTTCCTTTTTGCAACTCCATTCTGCTGAGGTGTATGTCTAACTGTAAGTTGCTTTTAAATGTCATTCTCTTTGCAGTAATCAAGAAAAAACCTGTAAATAAAATCATCCACTATTTGTTCTTAGAGTCTTTATTTGGCACCCACTTTACTTTTCTGCAAGAGCTTTGAATTGCAGAAAGACAGTGAAAACATCTGATTTGTTATTAAAAAAGTAAATCCAAATCATTCTTGAATAATCATCAATAAAGAGTAAGAAATATCTCTTATTATTTAGAGATGGAGTTCGCGCAGGGCCATAAATATCTGCATGAACTAATTTAAGTGGTGCTTTAGCTCTCCAGACAGTCTTTGAAAAAGGAAAATGATGCATTTTTCCATACACATATCCTTCACAAATCCCAACTTGGTTCTGTATTGAAGGCAGACCAGAAACCAGATTCGTCTTCTTTAGTAGTTGCAAGCCATTGTAATTTAAGTGCCCATATCTTAAATGCCAAAGTTGAGAATCATTAAGATGCTCACTTCTCATAGCAACATTATAGAGAATTCAAGTTAAAAGAAAATATATTATTAGAACTCATCTTGACTACTGTTATTTTCTAATTTGTGTTCTTATTATAAATCTCACACTAAGCATCATAAAAAACCAGTCTAAAACCTCTTCTCATCATTTGTCCCATACTCAACAGTTTTGACCAATGCTAGGAGAGTAAAACACATCATGAATGTATTTTTTATTACCTTCATTTGAGTGGATTGCAACATCACCTTTTCCTTTGATCTTCACCTTTTTGTTGTCGCCAAGTTCAATATGAGAACAAAACTCTTCATCAAGAGTTTCAAAGCTTGAGCGATCACTAGTAATATGATGACTACAACCACTACAAGATACCAGATTTCTTCTTCTTTGTGTTTTGCATTCATGCAAGAATAGAACAATTTGATCTTCTTCCTTTGAAAAATTTATTGTATCATTGTCTCCATAGCCATCTTCATTGTCTTTATACCAGTAATTTCTAATAGAATAAGTGAAATTTTTACATTTGGTACACTTGAAGAAACAATCTCGAGTTTCATGACTAGTTCTCTTACAAATAGAGCAATAAGAATTGTTGCCTACTCTTGGTTGAAAATTTGTTATTCCTCTTCCTCTGCTCCTACTTTTACCTCTGTTGTGATTCTGACTTTCTCCTGCTCTTACATATGATTCTCTTTTGAAAATGATCTTCCTCCTCTCTAATCATGATGAAAACTTGCTCCTCTCCTATAAAAAAAAATTAGCTATGATTTGAAAAGCCTACTCCATTGGTTGCTTGCTGACACGATTAAAGAGTTGATGTCTTATCCCAAGTGCAGGAGTGTCAAAGTAATAAATAACCCGGCAAGACCGGGGTCGAACCACAGGGAGGTGAACTATATAAATTATAAATAACAACAACAACAACAACAACAACAACAACAACAACAACAATGATGGTGATGGTGATGGTGAGTTAAAAAGGACTTTGAGATGTAAGATTAATGTGAAGATTAAACAATGATAAAAACAAATGTCAAGGTTAGAGGATCCACTAATAGTATTAGAAATAAGTAAAGTATAATGTTTAAACACACTGATGTTAAACTGGAAGGGGTGTCTCAACACCTAATGCCCTAAGACCAACTGGTCTGGGAGTTATTAGCCTAAAGCTCGTTACATGGGTTAAAGATGCATTGTGTTTTAAGTTATATATATATATATATATATATATATAAGAGGAAAAAAAAAGATAATAATCCCATCCCGAGGAAGTTAACCTTAAACATTTGAACATAATATTCTTTTCTCTTCCAATAAAAGCTCCGTTATCTATATTTTCATACATTTGAGCACATAAAAAAAAAGGTTTATTAATATTTTATTTAAGAGGTATTGAGCAAATATATATAAATTTAATGAGAGTTTGTTTACTTGGATAGATTAATGGAAGTTGAAAGATATTCGCTTGCTTTGTGGAACTTGCAAATTGTTTTTCTATTTTAACGCTTTGATTACTAGGGACTAGTAATAAGCTGATTGAGAGGTGTGATTAGTACTTAAAAATGCATTTTTATCAAGGTTTTATATCATTATTTTGCACTTGAAGTATCAATAACTCCTTAACCAGAACATGTTTTATAATAACAAGTCTGATAATATAAGATAGCTTTAATTTATGGTATATGCTCATTTTAAATGCAGGCATATCTCATAATTCAAAGGATTGATTGATGTGATTAACTATTGAAAGTAAAAGGACAAAGAAAAGGTTAAGCTTAGAAAGGAGATACCGATTCAATTCAAATTGGAACACTATTCAGTTATTGGGTCATATTTGGAGCTGTAGATATTGGATTTCAGTTTGATTTATATGGATAGAAAGCTAAGAAATAGGCCTAAAATGTTCATGATAGTGGAAGACCCAAATCTTTCGTTTTCAAATTCAAAGTTTGGCTACAAAAGAGAAGTCAGAATCTGTTCTGCAATCCAGTCCAAACACTACTCAAACTTTTACCCATAGCTAGAGTTCTAGAAGGTCAAATGATGTCATATTTGGTGGGTGGAAGGATAAGACAATTTCCAACAACTTTCATGAAGACAACTTGCTCAAATTCTGATTTTAGCAATGACATTTCATCCAGACAAGAGCTTGAGGGCTATCCACCACGTCCACCAGAAGCACTAGTCAGTATTTTAGCCATATCTCGAGCTCTAGTGATCTAAATGCTCTGCAATTTTATGGGTGGAAAGATAAGATGATTTACAATAACTTTCATGGGAATACTTTGCCAAATTCTGATTACATCAATGTCATTTCATCCAGCCAAAATGCTTGAGTATTATTGTCCACCAAGTCCACTAAATCAATAGTTGGTCACTACATCATTAATCAATTACTAAATGGATGACAAATGCCTTCTTTTATAGGCTAAAATTTAGAACTATTCATTTGGTAATTGATTAATGATGTAGTGGCCAATTATTGATTTAGTGGACAACAACACTTAAGCATTTTGGCTGGATGAAATGACATTGATGCAATCCGAATTTTGCAAAGTGTTATTCATAAAAGTTGTTGGAAATCATCTTATCTTTCCACTCATAAATGTTTAGAGCATTTGGATCACTAGATCTTGAGATATGGCTAAAATACCGAGTAGTGCTCTGGTGGACGTGGTGGATAGCCCTTAAGCTTTTATCTGGATGAAATGTCATTGCTAACATCATCAAAGTTGTTGAAAATTGTCTTATCCTTCCACCCACCAAATTTGACATCATTTTGTCTTCTAGAACTCCAGCTATAGGTAAAATTATGAGCAGTGTTTGGGCTGGATTGCATAACAGATTCTGACTTCTCTTTTGTGGTCAAACTTTGAATTTGAAAATGGAAGACTTGGGTCTTCCACTATTCATGAACATTGTAGGCCTATTTCTTAGCTTTCTATCCATATAAACCAAACTGAAATCCAAGATCTATAGCTCTATATATGACCCAATGATTGAATAGTGTTCCAATTTGAATTGAATCGGCATCTCCTTTCTAAACTTAGCCTTTTCTTTGTCCTTTCTAAACTTAGCCTTTTCTTTGTCCTTTCAATTTCAATAGTTAATCACGACAATCAATCCTTTGAATTGTGAGATGTGCCTACATTTAAAATGAGCATTTACCATAAATTAAAGATATCTTATATTATTAGACTTGTTATTATAAAACATGCTCTGGTTAAGAAGTTATTGATACTTCAAGTGCAAAATGATGATATAAAACCTTGATAAAAATGAAATTTTAAGTGCTAATCCCCGGCAACAGCGTCAAAAACTTGACATGATCAAAGAGTTGATGTCTTATCCCAAGTGCAGGAGTGTCAAAGTAATAAATAACCCGGGAAGACCAGGTCGAACCATAAGGATGTGAACTATAATGGTAATAATAATAACAACAACAATGATAATGATGGTGATGGTGATGATGATGATGAGTCAAAGAGGACTTTGAGATGTAAGATTAATGTGAAGATTAAACAATGATAAAAACAAATGTCAAAGTTAGAGGATCCACTAATAGTATTAGAGATAAGTAAAGTATAAACTCTTTATAAATTATTAACATAATCATATTAATCATCTTATTTACTTAATACCATACTTATAAATTTTATCAGGTATTCATGATGCTAACTTATGTTGACAAGAAATCAAGTTCCTCTCATAATAACGATGTTGGCCGAAAACTATGAAGGATCAAGTATTTGATGTACCAAGTGTTATACAACACAAATCTAGATTAATCATTTAACAAGCAAGGTATTAATAATTAATAAGATAAAAATGATAAGACATGTTAATAGCAAGTTGTTTAGGATTTAAGCATTGAAGTCCATATTGAGTTTATATTATACTTATTCTAACACCATTAGTGAAACCTTTCCACCTTAACATGATAAACTTAGCTATACATTATAAAGAAGAAAAACATAAATAAACAATATAAGAACATAAATATGATATAAGTTAACTAAGTATAGAAATGAAAAGCATAAACAAGAGATTAATGAAAGCAAAACTTAAGCATTACAAAAATATAAAGAGAGAGAGCAAGAACATGATCTTGATCTAAGAACCAAGATTCCTAAATGAATGGAAAATGCCTCCTTTTATAGGTTAAAATTCAGAACTATTCATTTGCTAATTGATTATTGATGTAGTGGCCAACTATTGATTTAGTGGACTTGGTGGACAGCAGCACTCAAGCATTTTGGCTAGATGAAATGGCATTGATGCAATCCGAATTTGGCAAAGTGTTCCTATGAAAGTTGTTGAAAATCATCTTATCTTTCACCCATAAACTTTCAGAGCATTTGGATCACTAGAGCTTGAGATATGGCTAAAATACCGAGTAGTGCTTCTGGTGGACGTGGTGGATAGCCCTCAAGCTCTTGTCTGGATGAAATGTCATAGCTAACATCAGAATTTGAGCATGTTGTCTTCATCAAAGTTGTTGAAAATTGTCTTATCCTTCCACCCACCAAATAGGACATCATTTTGTCTTCTAGAACTCCAGCTATAGGTAACATTCTGAGCAGTGTTTGGGCTGGATTGCATAACAGATTTTGACTTCTCTTTTGTGGCCAAACTTTGAATTTGCAAATGGAAGACTTGGGTCTTCCACTATTTATGAAAATTGTAGGCCTATTTCTTAGCTTTCTATCTATATAAACCAAACTAAAATCCAAGATCTATAGCTCTATATATGACCCAATGACTGAATAGTGTTCCAATTTGAATTGAATCGGCATCTCCTTTCTAAGCTTAGCCTTTTCTTTGTCCTTTCAATTTCAATAGTTAATCACGACAATCAATCCTTTGAATTGTGAGATGTGCCTGCATTTAAAATGAGCATTTACCATAAATTAAAGATATCTTATATTATTAGACTTGTTATTATAAAACATGCTCTGGTTAAGAAGTTATTGATACTTCAAGTGCAAAATGATGATATAAAACCTTGATAAAAATACACTTTTAAATACTAATCACTTGCTATACTGATTCACTCTTTGTTCATGCACTTCTAGAGATCCCATCAATTCATGAATTGAAAGTCTTGATAGATCTTTTGTTTCTTCAATAAAAGCAACTGTATGTTCAAATTTTTGTGGTAAACTTTTGAGAATCTTTTCTGCAACTCTTTTATTAGAAACATTGTCTTCACAACTTTTGATTTGATTGATAATTTTAGTCATCCTAGAAAAGAAATCTTTAACCAACTCATTATCCTTCATTGTAAGATTTTCAAATTCTCTCTATAAATTCTGTAGCCAAATGAAAATGGCTTTCTAAGAGCCTTGGAATTCATTTCTCAATATCTCCCATACTTCTCGTGCCTTCTTAATAGAGAAGATCCTGGGATAGATGGATTTGCTTACTCCCTACTGTATTATTCTCAAGGCAGTTGCATTTCTCTGTATATTCTGCTTGTATCCCTTTATGTCTTCTTCTAATTAGAAAGTAGATGATCCTTCCTGGGGTGGTTTTGCAAACCCCTCATCAACTAATATCCATAAGTCTTGTGAAATGAAGATAGTCTCCATCTGAGAACTCCAGTATTCATAATGCTCTCCATCGAAGATAGAAATCTGCGTAGCTATATATAAGAAAGTAGAAATGCTAGAAGAAGAAGCCATAGAAGAAACCAAATGCTTTGATAACAAATCTGTTGGGAATAATAGCAGAAACAAGAAAGAGAAAAAGATGGAGGATACATGGTAGAGTTGTAGCTCAATACTAGAGACAGTCTTATTATTCCTTTGTTGTTATGTTTTTCTTACAAATATAGAGAAGAGAAAAGGACTATATAACAAAGGTAGAACTAATGAAGTTTAGGAACATTTAGACTTCCATAATTTAGAGAAGACTAAGAGAACAAGAGTCATAAAAGCTACTAATAAAAGACATTGAACATTACAAATTACACTTGACATTTTCTTGCCATGTCTTGATAAATTTTCACAAACAAGTATTTGATTGGTCCACATCTTGGTGAAAGATTATTTACCTAATTACTAGACTATTTTTTATTGGTTGTTATTGATTGCACACAGTCTTTGTTATCTTCATTGGTGAGGAAACAAGTGTCTAACTTGTTGTCATCACCTTTATATTAGTTAAGTTATCCTCTTCTCTTCACTCTTACTCCTCTCTTTAGGCAAGTCACATGACCCTTGGCATGCGAGATGGGGTGTATAATTAAATACCCTCACACAACAGGAGATTCACAATAATAACCTTTCCACCACTACATTAAACTTTATTTCTCTCATTCATCTTTCTTTTTATTTTCCCTCCTCGCCGCCTAACTAAATTAATCATTGATTTGTAGGAAAATATCGAAGTCTAATGTCCAAAGCCTAACATTCAAGCCCAAGCACTAGGTCCAAGGTCAGTAGTAAAAAACTCAACGAGTCTTTGAAGTTTTAACGACTTCATCGAAAAAAATAATAATTTAAAGCTACTTTTAATTTCTAGATTTCAAATATTGTGTCATTTTTGCTGCAGTCCCTTGTTGGAATGCAAAATAGAAAGGAAAAAAAACCCTAGAAAATCTACACGAGGACATGGGAGTCAGGTATGTTCATTATCTATTTAACACCTGGATAAGAATGCAAGTAATATAACAAAAAAAAAAGGGAAACCTTCTACCTCACTACATAAGCATTTTGAGTTTTTGATTACATCACTATTCACTTAACTCAGGGAGTTAGTAAGGGTGTTCAAGAGATTTGTTTCATTCAATAATTTCTAAGACACTTATCACTTTTCTTCTCATATTTTTATGTTTCTTTTTATGTTTTTTTTCACACCTTTACTCTCTCTTTCTCTCCTAAGACCGTCAAGTACAAACTCTTTGATAATGGGTTAATGATTTTTTTTTTCTTTTGTTATATAGATGGCATTTAAAAGGGTTAAAGGTTGATGGTAGTGTGTGAAATGGATGATCAGGCTATAGAGGCTAGTGTGGAATAGATGTTGGTTCTTGGCCTAACAACTAATTTGCTAGTAGGTCGACATAGAGTTGTTGTGGTTATTGATAGGTATATTGCGGTGGTCACGATTACATAGTGGTGTTGTTTGGGTAATGAAATGGTTATACAGTGGTGGTAATGTTGGTGGTTTTGTTAGTTGGCGAAATGAGTAATTATGGTTAAGTATGACAACAAGTCAAGAGAAAAAATGAGTGGTTATTGAAATTTTTATTCTGGGTAGTTTGAAAATGGATGGTTGTTAATTCTTGTTCTGGGAAATTTAATACGTGTAGAGATTTTGGTTTGTAATGGAAAAATAATAGAGAAAAGATTTATACTTAAAAAAGGAGTTTAAGAAGGCTTAAATAACGATATTTTGATCTGTAATAGGTATAATGAAAAAAGACAAGAGAGAATTTATCATTAAAAAGGAATTTAATAAAGACTCAAACAAGGGAATTTATGGTTACTTTTTTTTAAAAAAAAATTGTAATAAAAAAATAAGGGAGAAATTTAAGATTAAGGTTGTGGGTGGTTTTTTTTAAGTTATAAAACCCAACAAGAAAAATTAAAAAAATAGTAATAGATAAATTTGATAAATAATAGATAGATTGGTGTTGGTTCAGGTTGTTATGTCTATTATGGATGATAATAAAATTGGTGGCCTGTGTTAGAACTTTTAGTTATAGGAACAACTGAAAAGACCTGTTCTCTTACCACAGTTGATGCAGGCCAAGATAGAATTGAAGAAATAAGAGGGGAGAGAGGAAGAAATAAGAGGGCAGAAGGAGAAAACGAGTCAAAAAAGAGAAAGAAAAGGAGCTGGAAAAGAGAAGAGAAGAGAAAAACGTAGGAGAAAAATATTTAACTTTGTTACTTCATAAAAAATGACATATGCATAAAATATATATTAATAACAATCTAAATTACAACTTATAATTGAGTTTAAAATCCATTAAATAAAATATTCATAAATCAAACACAATAATAAAACCAAACGAAATTCAATAACATAAACTTATATCCAATCTCCAAATCAAAGACAAACGAGTTGGAATATCTGTCATCATGAACTATGTCTCCAATTTAACATCCCTGCCAACTTGGCATAAACCAACTTAAATATTTAACAAAAAAGCTTTTTATGCAACAACTTTTCATGCTAAGTATGATCATCGTGAAAAGATAAATCAAACAGACCTATATTTGATGTCGAAGACATGTAGAAAAGAAGTAATATGATAAAAATTACACAAAAGAATAAAAATAAATGAATTGAGAGCTCACCAAAATTTCTCCAAGCAAAAAGAAAAGGAAGTAGAGAGTGGGCGCTAGAATGGAAAAAAGAAAAAACAAAAAAAAAGAATACATTAAAAATAAAAACCTAAAATAATACTCCAAGATTAAAAGTACATAAACCACCCATAATAATTATAACTTTTGTTGACAAAATTATGCGTCAAGTGACTTAGTATTATTAAATCATGTTGCCATAGAATTTAAAAAGGTTGCTAAAATATAAAATAAGCATTCAGTCGTTAACAAAACTTATCATAAATGCATTAAACAAATTTAAAGTAAAGAAAATCACTTTGATCTACTAACATAGTTAAAAGCTTTTATATACAGTAAATATATATGATCGAAGTTTGACTCTTTAACAAACATCATGTCTCTAAGGTTAAAATATGATCAGCATCTTAGCTCAACAATCAGAATCCAAAAAGTGAATGAAAATAACATGGTTGGCAACAATACACAGATAAAAAAAAGGAAAAAAAATCAAATTGTAATAATTGATCAAAACAAATGAGAAGCTATATATATACCTCAACAAAAACCATTAAGGCCCCAAAATCAAACATCTTCCTTCCTTTTCCTAGATAATCTTGCATCATAAATGGTCCATTGAATGAATATTTCTTAGTGGGTATATTTCTCGATGGGGTATTCTTATTTTTTTTAACCTTGACTTAGTTGTATACTTGTATCTATCTTTTATTTGGGCATGACCCCTACCATTTTGAATTTCTCTAGTTCTTTAACTTTTTCATGACCTTTCTTTGGCCTTTAAACTTTAAATTTTTGTTTGCTACCAATATGAGGTATGATCCTATGTAAGATCAACTCTTGATCTTTTGAATTTCCATTCCCTCATAGTGTGAGGGGTGTGATTATAAGTGGGATCAACTCTTGATTTTTTGAATTTTCATTCCCCCTCATTATAAGGTGTGATCCCAACCAAGATTTTTACAAAGAAAAACTAATTCAAGCTAAAATGGGAACCACAAGGGAAGTGGTTAGAACCGATAAGTTTTGTCTTTATTCAATATAATTGTTTGGAACTTATGATTTTTATGAATCAATGATTAGTAAATCAAACTACATGCAATTATGTATAGAACAAAAATATGGCCCAAAAGACATGGGATGCGAGCTTTTTATGTATTTTTTATTTTGGTGTCTTGGTTTAGAATTTTTTGGTCATTTTAAAATGGAAATTTCTTGATTGATTTGTTTGTCATCCTATAATTAGGATGTTAAAATGTTCTTTTGAGTAAATATCAAATTATTTATGAAATCAAAACACATGTTTATTTATTTGGTAAAAGGTTTTCATAAAATTGATTTGATCAGAATGTCTTGAAAGGGTGAGGGTGTTTCTTAGCATCTTGGAGTTCATCCATTTTGATAAACTTCCATTACATTAATTTGATTAAAGAGGAAAAATAAAATGCCAAATGATATTTTCATAATAACATCTTTTTATTTCAAAACAACAATAACATTGACAAAAGATATTGAAAAAGAAAGTGTAGTACAGTCTCCCTAAACTTGAAAACTTATATTATGAAACAAGCTTTCAACAAAGTCTAGTATTGTCTGCATATGTCATGTAGGCACGTTGCATTCTTAGCTGCCCTATTATGAATTGTTTTATTTTTATGGTCACACTCCCTTTTGCCCATAAATTAACTATTAATGAAGACTTTCACAGTCTAGCCTTCATTTCAAGAATTCTTAAAATTGACTTTGAGACCTTTTTTCTTGCATGTTTCATGTAGCTCGATTGCAGGATGCTTTCTTAGTGTTTATGGGCAAATGAATGGTCTCATCACACCCTTGAATGTTTCTCATACCTTGTTAAGGGATTGTTTAATGTCCTCATATACAGCTCTTATAACTGCTTCTACCGAGTCCATGAGAGTACAAAGGATAATGCAATATATCTTTTAAGCATCTTCTAATTTGTTCTTCCATAAGAGGCTTTTTACAGCTCAAATACTGGTGTAAATTGTGCTTGAGGGCTAGTTGAGCTAACTTTTCTATACCCCCATTAACTATCCTAAGTTATGTTAAAATACTTGGTGACAAGTATGGGTACTATGAGCACTATTCTTTTGTAAGAAGGAAGTTCAACACGGAATCCCCTATATATTCTAGATGTCTAGAAGATGGCTCCTTATCAGAGAAAGGGTTATGCGTGAAGGCTTGTTCTAACAACTTTTTGTTGCTAAACTTGTAGCCTAAACTTGTAGCTAAGGATACCTTCTACTTCTTTAAGAGTCCGTAGCCATCTCACCCTTATTGACTCAAGGGAATTCTTTGCTCATTCATTTTCTATGACTTCTCTTTGTGCCTTTTCAATCACTAGGTGATCTTGCTCAATGTTGACATCTGACAAGCCTTTTAGCTTTATCATGCAACTCCTGAAGAAGGTGTTGTTATTCCTTTAATAGCCAGCAAGTCATCCATTTCACTTTTTACTATTGTCAAGGCTAGTTCTAGAATTATCTTCCTCCTTTTTATGTTTGGTTTTTCAAGATTTGTGTCGACTATTTCAAGGTTCTCAACATATACTAGCTTTGGAGAGGCACCAATTATCTTTTGATGTTAAGAGGAAGAGAATGATGATACTACCGGTACTTGATATCCTAATTACAAAATAAGGTTTTCTATTGAATGTTTTGGAGCATTTTCTGGTATCTTCATGGAAAGGGCTTGCTAAGCGTTTCCAAGCATACATGTTAGCATGTATATCTCCTTCATCATGATGTCCATGCTTTTATTCTCTTGTATGGATTCTAAAAGGGATTTGAATCTTGGGGGGACTATATTTCTTCTACAAATGAAAAGCATGCAATATTGCAATAAGATATGCTTGTGAAAAAGAACATGTAAATTAAATGCAAGTTTGCTCTTTAGGGTGTGATTAATAGTTGTTACTATTGTATGATGAACAAGAATTTTGATCCTTGTCCAAATTTTACAATGAAAATTTCCTGAGTGATGGTCATTGTGCCACACGTAAGTCCTAAATTCAAGATGCTACATGAAGGGCTTGCTTTGATGCAAAACATATGTAGGAACATACACCTTAAAGGCAGGTTCTCGTTCTTTTATGTGAGATAAGGGGTAAGTGTACTATTTGATCTCTAAAAAATGTTTCTTGTTTTCCTAGAGATCGTCCTTGTGAGGACAATATAGGGGCTTATTAGGCAATGAGATGACACATGTATCAATTATTATCAGTCTAAACACTCAGCGAAGAGTTAAGATTTATAGAAACTCAAACCTTGACTCAAGTCATAAGATAAACTAATGGTCCTCCACTTAGCCTAAAGCTTTTAACCTGGTTCAAAGGTCCCTAATAAAATCATTGTCTTGGCGTACCCTCCTCGTAGGGACATAATATCGTAGGAAAGCTTTGTTGTCGTGTTCTAATGGTCTTTCATTCATTTAAAGAATTGTTCGATATAATAAATCCTTACAAAGGTAAGGAAATTAATCTCTTATTTAAAAGGATATTTTATAGAATACAAAAAAAAAAAAAATTCTTTTATAAGTTTAGGGAGTCAGTCAAAAAATTCAATTTACTCTTATTTGAATGATCCGAGAACATACTTTTCTCTATTTTAACTCTAACAATAAATTGCTCATTTTTCGGGAATAAATATCAAATATACTCTTAAATTGCTAGGATATTGTTAATTTCTTTATATCCAAAAGATCTTGATTTTTCAATTATAATGTATGTTTGAATCGTTTAACGAACGAACAGTAAGTTTCTTATAAAATGATATTGTTTGAAGTTCTTAATTTATAATTTTTGAAGACTTAAAGGTGAGACTGATATAAAAAAAAATTGTTTACTGAGAAATGAGATTACATATGTAATTGAAGGATATTTTTTAGGGTTGGCCCTTTTCATTTCTTTGTTTTGAAAACAACGACAAGTTGCTCTCTTTGGAACAGAAGGAGAAGTTAGTTGTGCAACGTGAGACAAACGACGAGTTGTTGTTTTGGGTTGGGCAAATTCTAGATCCTCAGCCTATTCAGCTAAGTTGTCTAATCGACGGATCCACTCGACATCTGCGGCAGCTCCGGCGACTCCTCCCCCTGTACTTCTGGTAAGACTTCAATTTCTCTCGATCTTTCCGTGTCTCTATTTTTTTGTTAAATTTCTTTGTGCTCGGTGCCAAACCCTCCTTGCTTACCTGACATGGAAGCGTATTTAATTGAGGAAGAGGATCAGCTATGGTTCTCTCGTTTGGTTTGCAGGACTTCATTCTCCGAGCTCGAGTGCTGAAGCTGTATAGGCAAGCACTAAGGACTACAAGGAGAGCACCTGGTGACGCTAGAGGTGAAGTTTATATTTTTTGATTGATTAATTTTTCTTGATGTTATCAATTTGATTAAGGATTTTACAGACTGCGGGAATATTCTCATTTGAAGGCTGTTATATTGTTCTTTCAACATTTTCTTTTTGGGTTTCTTACAAGCTTGATTTTCCGTTTTAATGGTTCATGCATCGTCATTGTAGAAAAAGAAAATCAATTATTAAAACGACAACGATCATTTATAAATAAGACTTCAATAGGGTCCGAAAAGTGCAACTCTTTACTGGGAGAAAAGTTCAGGCAACTATGAATTATAGCGTTGTTTCAAATGTAATGGGTTTTACAGCTGACCTGAAACAAACAATTAGACAAGAGATGGAGAATAACCGGCATTGCAATGACAAGCAAAGGATTCGTTTTCTCATCAGTGAAGGATTAGAGAGATTAAAACGTCTGGACGAGATGCTCGATATGCAGGGACATTCCCCGTGGACATAACTGGGCACATGTTGTGCAGATGATATTCTGTGTTTCAAGAAACTGTATTAAATTTGTCAGTTTTATGTTTTATAATTGATATTGTGTAACACATGAACAATAAAACCTTAATTGCTTGTTTTGATGCTTTCGCCTTCCGCAGTGGTGATTGCCAGAAAAATGCAGTGTCCTGGTTGAGGGCGAGTTTGCCTCTACTTTTTTCTGTTTCTGAAAATGTATGTTTCTGCGTGGACTGCAAAATAGTATCTAAAGGTTGACTTAATTAGAATTTGACTTTGCAATTTTATTTTCCTGATACTGAGGACGAAGAAAATAGTATTGAAGTGTTGTTCATCAATAATGTTTATGATGAAAAACAGAGCAGGATAATCTCTCCATCCTCCGGGACCTCTATTCAGCCATATCATCTCTGACGAGAAAGCAGGGTAGGCAAATGCCGTATTTCCGCTTTGGATGAATTGTGATGATTAACCCATCAGCATTTCAACTAGATGGAGTGTGTGTATGGGCTTAGACTGAATGTGTTCCTGTGGACATGATTGGAAAGTACGCATTTGTCATACGTTTCAGGATGGCAACCGTTGGGCGGATTGATTCGTTAATTATGATCATGGCTTTGGACTTACGCTCGTTTATTATAAAAAAACGAAAACCCTTACGGTTGGCAATTTGCAATCAAGCCAGGAGTCAACCCAAAGATACAGGTTAGAAGATTTTGGTTAGCTAAAAGATTAGGGTCATGCTGATTCTACTCTCTCCCTCTCTCTCTATATATATATGTCATGCTGCAATTGGTGACATGTAGAAAGATGGAGGAGACATGAGAGACTAATCCAATGGCAAGGTGCCGTCTGTTCCGCAAACTACAAAATCAAACAAGCCCCTAAAATCGTGCACCCACGACACCTACGCGCAAGGAACACCTTAGACAAGAAAAAGACGCAGCCTTTCATCTCCCTCTCATTGCTCTTCAATCAATCATTTTCCTCCTTTTCTATTTTGTTGGTTGTGTTCTTTTGCATTGAGTTCTATGAGGAAGTTGTGTCCAAATTATGATAGGGAAGATGCACTTGACACCGTCTTGGAGGTACCTATACCGGAAGAGATGTTCACAAAAATGGGCAACAATTCAGCTTCCCGTTGGCAAAACATGCGTGCATTGATGAATGCTCAAGCTGCTGCTGATAAATCAACCCATCTCCAATCTAAATCAAATGCTGAATTTATAGCATTGCTTAAACTTGTTGGCTCTCCTCTTATCCCTTTTCAGGCCCACCCTGATCAGCCTCTCACTCGTCCTCTCAAAGATTGTTCCATTGTATGTATGGCTCTTTCATTTTCCTCTTCAAGATTCTTTTTTGGCTTAATCTGAACATGAAAATGGAAGGTACATAATTAAGGGATATGACAATTTAAGGGGAAAAAAAAGAGGAGTAAATGAAATTCATTGCTGGACTATATATATATTCGTATGATTTGAGAGATTATCTGAAAATCTTGCCGTGCTATCATGGCGTGCATGTTTTGTTATTTTGAAAACCTTCCCTGCAAATGTAAAGGTCCTATTCAGCGTGGCAGAGGAATAGCTGAAAACTGTTGAAATTTGGTGGATGAAATTGAGAACATTGGGGATTTTTTGCTTGTTATTAATTCACCTGTAGGCTATGGCGATAAGGATATTTGCTTGCTTCGCATTTCACATTTGATATGGAAGAGAAAGAAACAATCAAAAGGGGAAAGCCCTCAACATTTTTTATTTTATGCTTCATGCTTAACTCAAAACATTAATTCTTCATTCTACTTTTTATTGATCGGTGAGGCTGATGAGGCCGTATCTCAGCTCCTTCAACTTGAACTGGAAATGTGAGTCCTGGTTAATAACAGTATCTTATTTCATGAACAGGGAGCTTCTACCGCAAAATATATAGTACAACAATATATAGCAGCAATTGGAGGACCATTGGCGCTGAATTCAGTGAAGAGCATGTATGCAGTAGGGCAGGTTAAGATAGCTGCATCAGAAATGCACCAAGGTGATGACAGTGTGCACGCAGATGGCAAGTCTGAGGTTGGTGGATTTGTACTATGGCAAAAAAACCCTGATTTATGGTACCTAGAACTAGTTGTTTCAGGTTACAAGGTTAGTGCAGGCAGTGATGGCAAGGTTGCTTGGAACCAGTCCTCTTCTCAGGGCTCTCATGCTAATAGAGGTCCTCCAAGACCCTTGCGGCGGTTCTTCCAGGTATAACCTTCTCTGAATGTTTTACTTTCTAGTGACAAAATAATCCTTTTACGTAATCTAAAACTATTGATTTAATATCTTTCTGGTTGTATTGTTTCAAAATGTCAAATGCATTGAAGATGATTTTCTTTGTGATGTGATCTCAATAGGGATTGGATCCAAGGTGCACTGCCAACTTGTTCTTAGAAGCAGCAAGCATTACAGAGAAGAAAGTGAGCAATGAAGACTGCTTTGTACTCAAGCTCGAGACCGACTCGAACACCCTTAAAGCTCAAAGTTCTTCCAACACAGAAATTGTACACCATATAATACGGGGCTACTTCAGCCAAAGAACAGGACTCCTTGTCAAATTCGAGGATACGAAATTAGTGAAGATGAAACCGATTAAAGGAAATGATAACGTGTTTTGGGAGACAAGTATGGAGTCAGTGGTTGGAGATTATAGATATATCGAAGGCATCAATGTAGCACATAGTGGGAAGACTACAGCAACACTTCACAGATATGGAGCATCACATAATCATAAGAGGAAAATAGAGGAAACATGGATGATTGACGAAGTTGATTTTAATATATGTGGGTTGTCAATGGATTGTTTTTTACCTCCTGCTGATCTAAAGAGAGAACAAGGAGGAGAGCAGTGACCAAATTACATATTTTTTTTTTAATTTTTTTGGAATAGGGGAACAGAAATGTGAGTTAAAGATTGCAGGTTGAAGGGAAATTCCCTGTACATGTAGGAAAGTGGAAAATTTCTTATAGAGGAGAAGAGTGTTGGAAACAAGAGAGAAAAGTCTTGTTCTTGTTTAGGAAAACTATGTTTTTGTTTACACTTTGCTCGATGGAGGAATTCTTCCAACAATAAGGCGCAACCCCTCGTTTTCAACAACACACGCTATTACAATGGATAGCTATGCGCAATGCTTACGTTCCTTTCATATGGTAAGAATCTGGTCATCCGCACGCTTTCTACCTGTCATAGTGCACAGTAGCCCTCAAAAACCTCCAGTATTTTAGGAATATTCACCGTTCTGTACTCTATATATTTAAATAGAGACTTAAACTAATTGAAATATTCACCATTCCCTATTCTATACACTACCGGTTTCTTTAAAATTTTACCATCTCTTGTTTGCCAAACAAGGAAGGGGAACGAAGGAGAAATAAATTTTCTTTATTCGGATAGAAAAGTGAATGAAAGATAATAAATATCATTGATATTAATACCTTTTAGCTGCTACAAATGAGATTCGGGACACTTATTAGACCAGTAGAATGGGTCAGCTCTTCATCTGGCTGCTTGAAGATTAGACTATTTTAAGTTGAAAAAAAAACAAAAAAAAAAACATAGTTGACCCGATAAAATATCCGGTTTGATTCAATTACTAATTACTTCAGGTTTGATCAAGTCAAAACCCATCCATCAATCTATTAACACTTTTTTTTATTAAAAAAATAGTCAAAACAATATTGTTTTGATTCTCTAAAAACAAAATTATGTCAACCCGTAACTCGAGCCTTATCTTTTGTCAATCTCCGAGTCGGGTTTTATAACTATGGTTTAAATAATAAATTTTATTTGAGAAAAAAAATTATAAAATTATTTCATTCTTGTTATAGGATCAAATTTTTCATCAAAATTTCAATTCTAATATTGCAGCCAGTCTCCCACTAGACTTAATCTTTCTTCACCAAATTCACTCTTGTTTTGCCTATATCCAAAGTGCTTCACTTATTCAAAATGTTTTTCCTAATCTCTTGTTTGTTATAAACAAGTAGAGACAACACAAACAAATAAACAAAATCAAAAGCACAAATATTAAACGAAAATCCCAACATTTATTAGCCTTTAATAAAGGAACAATACATAAATATATCTTGTTTGTGCAATACACAATCATTTGCATGCTACACAACCTTTGTCCTGTTTATAATACAAAAATGTACAAAAGCTACAAAGAAACTACCTCCCAGGGGATCAAAAGAAGTTTGCATAGTTTTTTTCCTCAAAATAGTTAATTGTTATGACGGTCAATAATAGCATAACATGTTGCAATTTCCTTTGATCTGCCGCCCAATAAATCATCATGCCAATCTTCCATACCATTGTGTAAGTATCGTTGGCCATTACACATCTTAGACAGTCCCTCGTCCATGTCAAAAGTTGTGTGAGCTATGAACCTGCTATTTGCACGTATTATTATATACTGTTATCGAATCTATCATTGCCCATGCATGTTACCATCATCCTAATAGTGTTTTCATCGTGTGTCCTCATGCCTAAACCTATGACAAACCTTCCCCACTAAAAGAGTCTGACACCCTCATTGAAACATAAATAAGGTAGTCCTGCACTAAATCCTAAAATTAACACAAGTTAGTTCTCTCTCTCGAGAAACCTCCTAATCATTCTCATATTTTACCAAGAAGAACTTAGTGTAGTGATTTTTCTTGTGTTGCCCAAGTCTTTGGCGATCTATGATCTTAATGATTCTATTGTCAAACTACTTGTAAATCGTCGGAAGAGCTTGTTGTGACTTACTTATTTATGGATCCTCTTTGTTTTCATGAAAAAGGTTCTAAATAACTCTTATGAAAGGTTGGGTAAAGTTTCAACCGTTTTGAAAGCTTTAATCTATAAGCAATACCCTATTTTTTCTATTATCTCAAATGATTCATCATTTCTCAACACTAATCATCAATGCCTTATATCCCCAACAATCTTTTTTTCTAAATATAAGAAGTCAATTTAAGCAACACCTTATCACCAACACTAAACTCTAAGGGTCTCTGTTTCTTATCTGCATACTTTTTTATACATTTGATTGCCTTACACCGTTGTTTTAAGCCTGTTCAAACAACTTTTATCTTTCTATTGCAAACTTATATGTGGTTGAGATTTTCCCATCAAACTTTAACACTGCTATTTCAGCATGGTTTTAAAGCTGCACTCCCAACACTAACTCAAATGGGCTTGAATCTATCACGGATGATTTGTGGAGATTGTAATAGAATTGTGCACGGTCCAACAACTCTAGTTAGTTTTGTTACATGGTCGTTACATAATGCTTTAAGTATTACTCCAACAAAGCATTCACCCATTATGTTTTCCCATATGTTAGGGGATGATTCATAGTGAAAATATTTTGTCAAATGGGCTTGAATCTATCATGGATGATTTGTAGAGATTATAACAGAATTGACACAATCCAGCAACTCTAATTAGTTTTGTTGTGTGGTTGTTACATAATGCTTTAAGTATTCCTTCAACAATGCATCCACCTATTTTTTTTTTCCTATTTGTTTGGGGATGATTCCCAGTGAAAAATTTTATATCCTCCCCAACAAGTTAAACAATACAGTACATAACCTACCAGTAAATCACGCATCACGATCACTAACAATGTTCGTAAAAAGTCCAAAATATTTCACCATATTTCTGTAAAATAACCCAACTACAACTTCTGTCATGGCTACAATGAACTTGTTTTTTTTTTAAAAAAAAAAACTTTATCTTATTGATATAATAGACACTTCTTGATGTAAAGCTCTACGTCTTATCCCATTTTCACCCAATAACAAGTTTTGGAGAAAAGAGTCAGCGTCTTCTTGATGTAAACATTAAATTTTGAGGACTTAATTTTTTTGAAGATAGGGATGAAATTGAAGAAATAAAAAGTTTAATGGTCAATTTGTATAAAACCAAAATTAAGGACCTTCTTGAAAAAGACACTGAAATTAAGGGGTGATATTGAAATTCGACGAGGTCAAAATTGCACCAAATCAAAAGTTTAGAGTTAATTAGAGGTGTAATTAAAATAAATAAAAAACCAAAGAACTAAATTGAACTTTGGCCAAATCTCTAAATTAAAACCTTAAAGACAAAACAACGTCATTTTAACCATTAAAAAAAAATAGACGATAAGTCGTTTGGTTACTGTTCATCATCTTCTTCTTTTTACTCGAAAAGGCTGCTTGGATGGCTACCTTTTAAGAACATTTAATGCTTCATCTCTCAACCAAACCGAACAAACCCTACACCACTATGATAGCATAACATTGTACTACACCCTAGAGTAGGTCTTGCTAGCTGATTACCCTTATAGCCTCGCAACGCTGCCGTAAATTGACCAACCTAACCAACATTTAGTAGTTATTTATCACAGACCATGATGGCACCTTTGAACCAATAGTTGAGATCTTTTCCACTTGAATCAAGGGTCAAGATTTATTTTCAATAAAAAAAATATCACTCTTTTACCCCTATAAATAGGGATGAATTCTAGATACTAAGCAATAAGAAATCTGAGGCTAAAGTTGAGAAAAAATCAACTCTTTCCCCCCCAGTTTTTTTCTCCAATCTTCTCCCTCTTACTTCGCCGCCATAGTCGCCACTAACATCACGCTAAACCTCCCCGCGCGACCACCAACCATCTCCACCACCATGTACAACAAGCAACACCCCTAACACAAACATCTTTCTCCTTTTCTTTCCCTCGTGGCTGCTGCATGCATAATTCTTTCTGCATACAGTGGCTAAAATAATGAACATGGTCGCTGGCCCAGCCCAGCGACCATGTGGGCCTAGGCTGGACACATTTTCATCCCAGCCTAGATGGTTGGGTCGGGTCTAGCCCAACATAAAAAAAAACAGAAAGAGGTTAAGTCTTCTATCGGCTCAACCCGATCGGATCGGGCTTGGGCTCCAGGCCCAACCCAACATTAAAAAAAAGAGAAGGCTATTGGGCTGTTAGTCAGCCTCACTCGACTGAGTCAAGCTGGACCCATTTCAGCCCAGCCCGGATGACTGTATCGGGTCCAATCCACTTAATAAACAAACAATATAATAATATAAAAAAGAAAAAATGAAGAAAATTTCCAAAGAGCATTTTAAAAATATTTATGGTCCCTTATATGTTTTTTCAACTATTTTGCATAATATTAAGCTATAGATTTACAATGTAAGATATAGACCTGGTATTAAAAATATATGTTTTTCTTCAAAACTTAAAAAAAATCCAAAAATTCAAAAATAAACTTTCATATAAAAAAATGTGTTTGGTTTTCATGCATAAGATCAAGTCCTAAAGGTTTTTCATATATATTTTCTAAAAAAAGAAAATTAAATCATCTTTTCATCATATTTTAAAAAATATAGAAATGGATATCATAAACGGTTTATGATTATCCATTAGGGTTTGTCCAAAATACAAAAAATCCCATTATAATTAGTTTGTCATTCGGAATGCTAGGTCTTAGCTACATTCAAGAAATAAATAAGTATGGACTTTAGAATAGTTATGATTTAACCCAATAAGATATAAACTTCCTTACGAGGGGAGATTTGCCTTATACCTTAAACAAGACCAACAGATATGAACAAAACTTAAAACAACAATCAAACAACAATGTAGGTAGGGTGCACTGGGAGTGATGTGTCTTCCCCATGCACAATCAGTCCCTCACCCGGACTCTTGCAGAATATTAGATTTTTTAATGATCATAACACTCGGTGGCGACTCCTGAACTTATAATCATTCGACGTCATGCACATCATGACATGATGACGACTCCACTAAGAAGCGCCTTGTCTAGTTGGACTAAGCTTTACTCATTTGATTGTTTGCGTGTTTGTTTTGGTTTGTTTAATTTTAGCACATTCAACATGCATTTTTATATACTGCTCATGCATAAGCACGTCGGGTATGAATTAATACCTTCATGCATTTTAATTTTTATGAATAAACCCAACACTAGGTTAGGTGGGGAATAACGGTTTGTCTCGTGATTTTCTTAAAGTTTATATAATTATAATTTTTATATTTATAATAACTTTCTTAAATTACATAAATCATATCAATATTAATATAATTATCAATTAATAGACATGATTTAATATAACTAGCTAAAGTATTAAGTGATGAATATTAGAGTTTTTTCAATAGGTCTTTCATTAATAATAATAAAAAAATATATAGCAAGAAAATAACATGGCAATTGGATCTCTTAATTGATTTGGGCTTAATTAAGTTCAAAATAAAATAGGGGTCTAGGATTAAATTTGAACACAACCAAATACTTTAATATTTTATCTTTTTTTTTAAAAAGAAAGTAAAAATGGGTGATTATTGCCACAATTTATAAATCACTTTAGTTATCAACCTTAAAAAAAGGGGGGAAATTAATATAATTTATCTATTTTTTCACTTTGCCTCCATTCTTTTTAAAATTATATTTTACATCCTACAGTTTATAAATTCATTCATGATATTTTATATCCTCACTCTAGTGTGAAAAAAGACTCAATAAAAAAGGTCAGATTGTTTATAGAATTGTTATTTTATATTAATTAATGACTAATGAGCCCTTTATTAAATATCACAACTTTGCCATCATTTTCGATATCTCTATTCAGTTCCTATGAAAGCAAATTATTATTACCTCTGTTCTTGAAGTTTATTTTTACACTTGCAAGACAACGAGGAGAGGACTGGAGGGGGTTTTTTCCGGGGATATATGAATTTGTTTGTAATTACAGTAGTAATTATGATTTAAAATATTTTTTATTTAGAAATATGTGATTTAAAATATTTTTTATTTAGAAATATTTTAATAGTGGTTGTGAATTAAAATATTTTTTATTTAAAAATATTTTAAAATTACTTGTTTAAAAAATTATTTTTGAGATTAACATGTCAAAAAAATTTAAAAATATAAAAAAATATAATCTTTAACAAAAACAAAAATTGAATTTTAAACAACACGATTTAACGGTATTCCAAACGCGCACTAGGAAAAGGGAGGATATGCAGCTGTGGGTGGATGATTTTGAATCAGTGGGAGGAGACTAATTGGGCAGAAAAGAAAGAATATAAAATATAATAGCTTTTCTGTGGGTGATAACGATTTTTTCATATATTACATATTAGAGTAATTTAGTTATTCTATTTAATTCCTGAAAGAATAGCAGTTAAGTAAAAAAAACATAATTAAATCACATTTTTTTTTTGTAATTATATATATTTAAAAAAACAAAAAAAGAAATCAACAAGAAATTGCAATAATAATCTTATACATGGGCCGTGTTTAAAAGCACTCGAGATTCACATATTCGGGTCTAATCTGACACTTACAATGACCACCTATTCTAATAATGGGCCTAATTCCTCTCCTTCCGCAGTCCAATAAAAAGAGGCGTTCTTATAGAAAACCCTAATTCATGTAAAACCCCTATTTAAAGGCAGCATCAAACCTCAATGCTCTTACTCGCCGTCGCCCCTACTCGGTTCGTTCAACAACTTTCTTCCTTCTTTTCTAGTCTCTCTCTGCAGCTTCAATGCTCCTTTTCTTTTCTTTTTTAAATTTTAATCTCTGGATTGATTGTTTTCGATAGTTTAAGATCGATTAGAATTTGCTGCGTCTGTTTACCCACTTCTCGGGCAGCAAAAAATGGAAAGCTGGAGAAGATAAAACGGATGCAAAGATCCAATAAGGTTGGCTTACCAGCCCATTGCATATTATTATCTTGCCTTGGTGTCAAATGGACCTACCTATATTTCTATCAATTTGTTTGATTTTCTTTGCATTAAAAAAAAACAATTTTGGCAATTGATGAGCAATATGTTTATCCTACACTCTGAATGAATTGTTGTGTTGAGCATAAACTCCGCTTATTATCTGATGCCAATACTTTCTTCGATTGCTTCTCTTTTTTATGATTATTTCTTGGTTTAGAAATAGTGATGAAGGCAAATGATGGAAAAAAATTCTTATCCTACACACTGAATTAAATGGGGACCAAAAACTCCGCTTATTATCTGATGCCTTTGTCAATCTTTATTAGAACTGTTTTTTTTCTTTTAATTATGTATTAAGTAGTGTGATTAAATGTTCATCGATGATGAGAAAAAGCAGACGGGCGGTCTGAATCTGATGCTGTGTTGATTGTCTGCGGAATTTCCTCTGAGATTATTTGAAATTGTTTCCTTGTTTGTTCTACTTTTATCTTGATTTCCAGTATATCAGAATTTCCTCTGATTTATCTCTTCACGTTGTTGTTGGTAGAGAGATTTTTAATGTTTGATGCTGCTTTTTATTCTCCTGCAGTGATGAAGTTGCTTCAATTATGTCTGGACTTATGAAAATTGTCTATGATTTGACGTGCAACCTTCTGAGCCGATAATATGTTTTCCGGCTTTATTTTTTCTTCTTTTTTTCCTCTGGCCTGCAAATCTCCATTTTATCACTTCTGCTAAAAATAAATTAAATAAAATTCTCAATTAAACTAAATAAAAAATATATAAAATTTAATTTTTAATTAATCTAATATATAAATAATGATATTTTGAAAAAAGAAAAAGATGTTAAGATAAATTAAAACATACTAGAAAGTGTAATACTTATCAACTCAATGTTCAAGAATAAAAAAATAAACATGAAAGAAAAGATGTATTTTGTCATTTTATTAAATAAAGTTTGTTTGATTATATGATGAACTAAATATAAGTAAATGCATGGATAAATAATCTAAAAAAAATTTAGATTTTGATTTAAATTCTTATATTTTGTAATATAAATAATTGAAAGCTCTCAAAAAAAAAAAAACTCCATGAAAAAAACTAAATAAAAATTTGATCTCGTATTAGTATTAATATTAATATTTTAGTATTGTAAAATTAAAGAGTTTACATATCCATTTATTTTTAATGTGGTGTTATTAACATCATAGAGTTTACAAATCCTTTAATTTAAAGATTTCACTTGAAAATGTATTTGTAGCAAATATTAAAATTATATACATGAATAAAAATTGCATCATTATATTTTATTGAATTTTTATTGTTTTAAGCTTTTAATTATACGTGGGGTGAAGAAATTTTAAAAATATTAAAATAATAGTAGACAATTGGGTGTATCTTTATATATTAAAATATTAAAATAAATTTTAAGAAACATTTGAAAATAATTAGAGATAATTTTATCAGATCAAATATATATATATATATATATATATATATATATATATATATGAAAAATGTCTCCGGAATAAAGAAGAGAAAAAAAAATGTTTATAATTTTCTCTAATTATTAATTAAAAAATGGTTATAAAATAGAACAAAATCAAAGGCTGGGCACTGGATTTATAATTTTCTCTAATTTCAAGCGGGATCCAATATTTACCACGTGTCAGTTAATACCAGCCATGTAGGCATTCTCACGTGACAAAATGCATTCAAATTGAAGAGAAATAAAAAAAATCGAAGGTTAGGCACTTGAAACATAATAAAAACTGAAAGTTGTGCATTGAAATTCTAGTTTTCTCTTTTGATTTCCTTTACTAGATCGCGGTGGTGTTCTTTGTTGATTGAAAGAGATTGACACTCCTTGAATGGTTAATTTTTTTTATCAATAGAAAGCTGGTAGCATAACATGTTTTCCCATGCTAAGCTCGACGGTATTCATGATATGCAAAATATATCCTATCAAACAGTTCTCTTTAGAAAGTTTTAATGAGTTTTTGTTAACATTTGTTATTTAAAATAGTTAAAGAGTTTTAATAATAGATTGATGGAGAGATTAAATGATGCGACATGAGAAATAAATATAAAAGAAAAAATGTATTATTAGGGACACATACTAAGCTATATTTTTTACACATATATTGCAGATAGAAAGATGTTTACTAGATGGTTCATATAATAACACCTTAAACTATCAAATAAAATTATAATTAATTTAGAAAAAATCTTTAATTAGTCAAGAATTTATTTAATTATTTTTTAATATATAATTAAAATCATCTCGTTGAGATTTTTTTTATTAATATGTCAAATATGTCAAAAAGGGAGTCTTGTTATGCTCTCAATGAGTTTTTTTTAATTAATATCCAAATATGTCAAAAATGGAGTCTTGTTATGCTCTCAATGAGTTTTTTTTTTATGGTTGATTTTTATAAACTTTTAAGTTGATTTTTGTAAAACTTAATTAATTTGAATAAAACTTGAATTTTGAAATGATTATTATTCTCGTTAGCTCTTCTTAATGACTTATACTGTTATTTTTCTAATATTTTTCCGCACCAAAAATCAAAACACAAACGCTGTGGGATCCACTTGGTGGGTAGTTGCTGTGTGAATGCTAGGCCAAATTCCCACTCACATCTAACACCGCTTGTGACTGGCCACCTACTCAGTAGTACCAAGAACATCACCTCAATAATTCTCTCCACTCCACCAGCTCCCTCTCAAGCGTAACACTGCTTGTGAACTAAACTAGACAGAAAATGAACGATGGTGATGCACCGACAGTCATAACAATACCTTCAACAGTCACCTCCACCTCCACCTCCACCCCAACCACCACCACCACAACAGTACTAATTAAGAGAGAAAGCTCAGAGTCTAGTCTACCATGTAAGACTCGTTACAAATTCTGGGTCTTATCTGCAATCCTCCTCCTTGCTTTCTGGTCCATGTTCACTGGCTCTATTACTCTCAAATGGTCCACTGGTGACCTCTCACAACACCCTGACAACCTCGGCTTCCAAACTCAAGATGATGTCGACATTCTCGTATGTGATCTTGTTCATTGATTTCATGTCTTTTTCTTTGAAAATACAAAAAACAAAAGATTTAGCATTTGATTTGTTCTACGGGGTTGATTACTGAACATGTATAATAGGAAGTGGAGGAGAAGAAGAAACTGGTGTGGCGCATGTGGGACGTGTACACGCATAGCAGTAGGGGTACAAGATTGCCTCGATTTTGGGAACGGGCTTTTCAAGCTGCTTATGAGGCTTTAGCAAGTGATGTGACTGCTGTTCGAGATGCTGCTGTTTCTGAGATTGCCAAGCTTTCTATTAGCTCCACCATCAATCTTGATGACCCTTTTCCTGTTCAATCTACAACGGTAAGCAATTCCTTGTTGCTACTTGCTGCTGCATAATTGATCAGATTATATTATTGGAGGGTGTGTTTCTTTGGCTTAACTTGCTCTCGATGCCATTAGTTTTTGGCTGTTGCTTTTAGTGCTGGAAAGGGGATTCCATGGCCATTGCTTTTCAAAAAAGATATATATATATTTTTGTTATTCTCCAGCCATCTTTTTTTGAAATGTTATTTTGTTTATGTTTTCCTAATTAATTAAGATTCAAGAAGCATATGATAACATCTGGTCTATCTTGATATAATTGGAAAAAATCTAAATTAACTGAACTTTTGATTGGAAATTATTATTCAAGAAGCATATGAACATCTGGTTCATAGATAATGTATGCATAATGAACTTACAACTCAAACTCTTGCACTTCAGACTTCTTAATTTAGACAATTAATGTCTTAGACAGCATGATGTTCCAATTGTTTCGTGTTTGTTTTTTTGTTGGAATGCTAGCCGAAGGAGAAAAAATCTCAAGTCAGCAACGGAAAGTACTGAGGAAGTCTAGCCAATGGTATTTTTCTCTTGCGATCGCTGAAACTTATTTCGGCCTGCTTGAAGCTTGGCAGATGACAAAAATAAATATCATTTTTCATCTACAGTCAGATTGAAAGAGATCGGTTGTTACTTGCAAGCTCCTCTCCTTTTTTTGTTGAGAATTCCGACCGGTGATATTCTGATAGTTGTCAATTGAAGGCTAAACATATTAATACAATATTTAACGTGGTTCGGCAAATTACCTATATCTACGGGAATAGTCTATATTATTAGAGATAGAAAAAGAATACAACATACGGAGGAGGATCACATCCACTCAACTCGACTCCTATTTTTCATTGTTGCATAAGGCAGCAAGGCTACTGCTAGCAGCTCTTCTTTCTTTTTATCTTCTTTTTTTTGTAGCTATGCTACTAGACTCTTTTTCTTTTTGTGCTGCACTCTTGGTGCTTATTTATATGCTTCAATGACAGCCCCTGCTACACTTGTCAACAATGGTGGCTATTTTTTGTTAATGGTTGGTGCACTTCTTTTGACATTAGTAGCTGCCACCAACAACTCATCATTGCAACCTCCTTTTTTAACAATGTCAATAGGCTGCAAATGTTGCACTAGCAACCATCTTTTACTCTCACAAGTTGGTCTTTTTTCTTTTACAACGGCAGTCAAATTCTTCTTGAGGATGGGCTGCAGATGCTGCCACATAAGTGATAATACCCCAATAATCACCTCATTTGCCATTTATGTGGGCAATTGTCTTCTTGCTTTTTCATCTTCATTACCACCATAACGACCTTCAAATGTCTCCTGATCGGGCAATCTCTCTTAATAATTCACCACCACCACTTTTGGTCTCAATCACAACGATTGGACCATACCATTGCATCCGGAACGATCAAATTAGCTAGAAATAAGTCTGAAATCGTCCAAATCGCATTTTAGACGGCTAAGATTTGATCAACACAATTCTGGCCTGATGAACGATCTAGATTCAATCTCAAATTCGTTTGCACGTAGGATCAGCTACACTGGATCCTATTCCTCGGCTCACAACTCAGCTCCAACTCGGCTCCTCTTGGCTCGGCTCGGCTCGGCTCAACTTAGCTCGACTCACGGTTGATGATGTGGAAGATGGGTCCACTGTGCTAACGTGTCAGATGACTAGGCGCTGACATGGCATGCCAACTGTGCATGCTGATCCATAATTATGTCATGTTGACATCATCCTCATCCAGGTCAGTCACGCGGGTTTGGTCATCTGGTTTTCAGGTCGAGTCAGCTCATCTGAGCGAAGAAGACGCGTGAGGTGCGTCGGCGCTTGTAGGCAGACGCCTCGCCGGCGCGTAATGGTGCGTGCGACCATTTTCAACGTCTAAATGTTGTACCGTTTTCACTAGTGTGCTCGTCTCTTCCTCCTCTACACAGTGGTATGGTCAAAACATCATTTTGACAACTTTTATTTTTAGGTAAAAATCAAACACCACTCTCAAATGGAAATATCTATTTCCGAGTACGACAGTCATTATCTGAGTATTTCAATGAGATCACGAGCTCACCACTCTTCCAAGAGTTTACTCATCTCAGAGTTGCGTATGCCCTCTGTTCCACCCTATGAACCACGCCTTACTTCTCCGTGAATCTCTTGCTCTTAGTCCTACAAGTCCAGGTAGCTCTTTACCTTTAACCATGAGGGCAACCCATTAAAGGTTGATCCATATTTATCTTCATACTCATCATAGCCACTTCATTGGCTATCCATACACCTGTCCATTCATATCTAGCCATCATATTGGCTCCGAGACGTTCTGTAATTGGGCTCCTATCATGGCCCTCACACCTTTTCCTGAGGTGTCTCTGCCCGTCGTCATGGGGTGATTTGTACTTGAGCTCATATCATGACCCTCACACTTTCTGTAAGAGGTGTCTCCGCCTGTCGTCATAAGATGGTCTAAACTTGGGCTCATATGGTGGCCCTTACACCTTCTATCTGAGGTGTCTCAACTCATCGTCATGCGGCAGTTTGAATTTGGGCTCATATTGTGGCCCTCACACCTCTGAGGTGTCTTCGCCTATTGTCATGGGGGGGCGATCTGATCTTGGGCTCATATCATGGCCTACACACCTTCTTTCTAAGGTGTTTTTGCCTTTCATAGGTGGTCACATCCTCCTACAATTGAGATGCTTCAAAGTGACTTTAAAATTCTCTACCACCATGTGGACTATGGGAGAGATAACTGCCACTGATCATATAAAAAGAGAGTTGCGGTACATTTGTCACAATCCTCCATCTCAATTTCTATGTCTGGAGCTTCTACGCCTTTCTACTTGATAACTCCACCCACACCAACTCTGTTTTGGTGTCTTCACCTTTCATCATAGGCGGTCGCCTTTTATCACAGGCGTTTGCACCACTTTAATTAGGTGTCTCTGCAATAGCTCTCTTTCCATCCTTGCATGTATTGGAAAGGTCTTCGCCTATTGTCTTTATTAAGAGCACAAAAGACTTCCTGTTGTACATAACTTTTCACATAGTCTCTACTTTGAGCTTCATCTGGGAACTCTCCTCCTCCTTGCACTTGTCTCATTACAGTACCTCGTTGGATCACGGGTACTCATGCACAATCTCCGTGTGCCATCGTGCAATTTCTGTTCTCTAGATTCTCCTTATTCTTTGTTTTATGTTTGACAGCAGCTCATCCTGTTACAACACATATCCAAGTCAAAATAGGGTTCCAATCTTTATCTCTTTGCTGTATTTCTCTTCCATTCATCAATTCTACCCTCGAGAAATCACCACTCCATCAAATCCTTGAACATACAGAACCCAACCGTTCTCTTATGTCATCGTCTTGCTAGTCTTTAGTCGTTTCATTGCAAACTGCTATATATACGAAAATAGTACCGTGTGGATAATCCTTCCACTAAGCAAGTTCCCAGGAAAGATTGGAAGGGTCACATTGGTCCCGTTTAAAACCCAATCTTTTAGATAGAACTTATTAGGTCATATCTATCCATCGGACTGTCTTTCCATATATACAACCATTTGCTAGCTTTGTTGCGGCTTTCCTTTACAAGTGATCTGGAATATCCTGGTTTTATACTTGATTTCTCAACATCCGGCTAGACTACCAGTGCTTAGATTCTTCAAGATTAGTCTTCGTCAATTTTCACTTTACACCTCTAATTGTCCACATGATCAGGTGTCCAGAGTGTTCTAATTTTGCCTTTCTTTAAGGCAATTAAAATATCCCACTTAGCAGTTCAACACATAAATTGTTGGGATATTGCCACTTATGTGGCATCATCTGTAGCCTATCCTCTAGAAGAAGATGGCTGCCATTGTCAAAGAAAGAAGGCTAACTTATGAGAGTCAAAGAGGGCTGCTAGTGCAACATTTGCAGCCTATTGACATTGTTAAAGAAGGAGGCTACAATGGTGGGTTGTTGGTGGCAGCTGCTACTGTCAAAAGAAGCTGCACCAACCATTAACAAAGAGTAGCCACCATTGTTGACAAGTGTAGTAGGAGCTGTTATTGAAGCCTATAAATTGGCACCAAGAGTGCAGCACAAAAAAAAAAAAAAAGAGTCCAGTAGTAGAGCTACAAAAGAGAGAAGAAGAGAGAAAGAAAGAAGGGCTGCCAGCAGCAGCCCTGTTGCCTTATGCAACAATGAGAGATATGAGTTGAGTTGAGTAGATGTGATCATCCTCTATATGTTGTATTCTTTCTCTTTCTCTATCTCTAATAATATAGACTACTCCCGTGGATGTAGGCGATTTGCCGAAACACGTTAAATATTGTGTCAGTGTGCTTAGCCTCCTTTGGGTAATGATCATGAACACCACCGATCCGCAGGGGGAGAAATCCCTAATAATTGGTATCAGAGCTTATGGTTTAAAGTGGTGTTTGATTTTTAGCTCAAAAATGAAAGTTGTCAAAATAATGTTATGACCATACCACCGTGTAGAGGAGGAGGAGACAAGCACACTGGTGCTCACGTTCGCCGACACGCTCCACGTATACCACACGTCTTCTTCGCCCGGATGGGCTGACCCGACCCGAATACCAGATGACCCAACCCACGTAACTGACCTGGATAAGGATGATGTCAGCATGACATAATCATGGCGTTAGCATGCACAGTTGGCATGCCATGTGAGCGCCCAGTCAGCTGACAGTCAGCTCAGTGGACCCACTTACCACGTCATCAGCCGTGAGCAGAGCCGAGAGGAGCTGAGTTGGAGCCGAGCTGTGAGCCGAGGGATAGGATCCAGTGTAGCTGATCCTATGTGCAACCGGATTTGAGATTGAATCTGGGTCGTTCATTAGGCCAGAATTGTGTTGATCAAATCTTAGCCGTTTGAAATGCGATTTGGACGATTTCAGACTTGTTTCCAACTAATTTGATCGTTCTGGATGCAATGGTATAGTCTGATCATTGAGATTGAGATCGAAAGTAATGGTAGTGAATTATTAAGAGAGATTGCTCGATCAGGAGGCATCTGAAGGTCATTATGGTGGTCGATGAAGAAGAAGAAGCAATAAGACAATTGCCTACATAAATGGCAAATGAGGTGATTGTTGGGATATTTTCATTTATGTGGCAGCATCTGCATCCCATCCGCTAGAAAAAGCTGACTGCCATTGTCAAAGAAAGAAGGCCAACTTGTGAGAGTCAAAGAGGGCTGCTGGTGCAACATTTGCAGCCTATTGACATTGTCAAAGAAGGAGGCTACAATGGTGGGTTGTTGGTGGCAGCTGCTAATGTCAAAAGAAGCTGCACCAACCATTAACAAAGAGTAGCCACCATTGTTGACAAGTGTAGCAGAAGCTGTTATTGAAGCCTATAAATTGGCACCAAGAATACAACATAAAAAGAGAGAAAGTCCAGTAGTAGTGCTACAAAATAGAGAAGAAGAGAAAAAGAAAGAAGGGTTGCCAGCAGCAGCTTTATGCAACAATGAGAGATAGGAGTTGAGTTGAGTGGATGTGATCCTCCTCTGTATGTTGTATTCTTTCTCTATCTCTAATAATATAAACTACTCTCATGCATGTATACAATTTGCCAAATCACATTAAATATTGTGTCAGTGTGCTTAGCCTTCTTTGGGCAATGATCATGAACACCACCGATCCATAGGGGGAGAAATCCCCAACACTTCTCTCGTCCTCCAACAATATTTCCAAATGACCTTTCTCATCAAGAATGCAAAGCTGAACAGATCAATATATAGGATAAATTTCCTTATGAAAATAAAAGTTGTATGTATATTTTAAGTACGTGTGTAAATTACTATACGTTATTTAACTTCTTCTTCTTTTAATTTGTTGTACTATAACTAAACCATGAAATAAAATTTCATGATACTTTCATCGATGCTGAAATGCTGAGGTTTACTTGGTCTAGAAATCTACATTATTTTTAGTTTTAGTGGAGGAAATATGGAGTATTATGCAACCCGGAATTGCCTTGACCTTTAATTTTGTCAGGAACCAAACACAAGCCTACAATTCCTTACAAAACCCGACCATAGTACATTAATAATTGGAAGCTTGGTTTTGACGTGCCTAACAAGCTTGGAAGCTAGGGTTCTCTAAACCCTAGGATTATATATTGGTAGAGAAATTTAGAGAAATATTTTTGATATTTTATTAAAATTCTTAATAATAATATTCTTCTCAAAATAAACTAGACACCTCTATTTATATTAGTTTTAAAATTCTTTATGAGAAATGATTCCTAATTAAAACTAGAATTCTTTATAGAAAATTATTTCTAATTAAAACTTGTATAACTAATAGAACTCATTTGAAATTAGGATTCATAAATAGTAAAATTGTAAACTCCTAATTATAATTTTCTAGGTTATTAAAATATAAGAAATTTAACCAATAGTAAAATGGGTTAAATTAAATTAAAGAAACCTAAATCAAGATAAAAATAGTGAAATTAATGAAATGAAAAGTGAATATAGTACTAAATTGTTGAAAAGAAAAACATTTTTTTGGGACATAATGAATACATAAGACCAAGAGAGGTCAATATTCAAGTAACAGAAGGTTAGGAGTTTATGTGCAAATTATAAAAGAGGTGGGGATAAATGTACAATTAACAAAATGATAGCACTATAAATATCATTCTATTTTTATCTTGGAGGTACTTGCAAGAGCAAGAGAGAGTTTAAATAGAGGCTAGAGAAAGGACATATTGATGGCAGAAAATGCGACAGCTATAACTCCACCTTTCATCGTTGGATCAGAACGATATTTAGATATGTTGTTCTCCTCCATGTCATGTATAGTTTTACTGGAGGGATCTTTTATATCAGACCCCGTTTGAGAGATATCGCCGAAGGAATATTTCTGGAAAAATACACTTCTGGATAGTCTTCGTCACCGACTGTTTTCTCCTTCGGCCACCGTCGGATCGAGCTATAATTTAGATATGTTGTTCTTCCTGATGCTGTCTAGATTCTGAGCTGTGGAGATCAGAAGGAAACACTATATATAGAAGTTGTGCTTCTCGCACAATATGTCTGTAAGTTTGAAGTTAGTTCGGATAAACCCATATTTCTGGAAATTTCACCATTTGATGAAATTGATATTTGAATATGTTATAGTCATAATAATGCATTATAACTTGATCGTATGGATTGTTTGGAATATTATTCGTTTGTTATTTATGGTTGATTGAAACTATTGTCAAAATTGATTTTGTGTGAATTTAATGAAATTAGCATGAAAAGAGTGAAGGAACTCTTGGTTCCTTAAGGCCGTGCTTTTGGTCAATTATGCATCAGAGGAAAGATTGAAATAAATAAGATAAATTGGCTCTTAAAAATATATTTTTGACACTCTTAAACAATATGTGATATGGCTAGGGGTTGAGCTAGAAGAGAAAGAGTTAAATTGTGTGTAAATGGAAAGGTTGATGAATCTGGACAGATTCGTCTCCTGAATTTTAGAGAGAATTTAAGTAGGAGGATGAGGGAATTAGGATCAAGTTTCTCATAGCAATTGTAGTCTTGGATGTTAGATAACTAAGGAAGTTGGTCTTGCCCAATTTGGAGCTGTAGAACTCCAGTTATAGGTCACCAACCGAGACTGGGTCATGACTGACTCTACAAGGAGTAGGACTGATTAGTTGATGAGCGATTTTGACTATCTTAGAGGCAGAACTAGGTTCTCTTTCTTTCAAAGAACTTGTAGTCTCGTGTTTTAGCTTTCCAATGAGACCAATCTCGCTTGAAATGGAGGTCTATAACTCTAAATATAGTTAAAAAATCTGATGAGAGTTCAAACAGCAACAGTTGGACAACAATCGATGGATAACAACTGTTCAAATAGCAACCGATGGACAACAATGGTTGGATAGCAATTGATGGATAACAACGGTTCAAACAGCAACCGTTGGACAACAACTGTTCAAACAACAATGGTTGGACACCAACCGATGGACATCAACTGTTCAAACATCAACAGTTGGACAACAGCTGTTTAAACAGCAACGGGTGGACAACAACCATTGGACATCAACTTTTCAAACAACAACGGCTGGACAACAACCGTTGGACAGTAACAGTAGACTTTCCCGTGAATATTATATGTAAGGATATAAAAAAATGAGTCATACAAATACTTGCACATTGAGATACTAACTTTAAAAGTATACTTGATATATGTATGTTTATTATTATGAGGAAATGAACATGCATAGAAAGTAACATATGAGTAATGAATGAATATGGAGCCTTTATAATATCAACTTGAAGGAATCATAACCAAAAACTTCCTTGTGATTTAGGAGGAGCAACCAGGATTGGATCTTCTGTTAGGAGAGGTCACGAGACAGGCGAAGCAGGTGCGTGATTTTCCCCCTCCTATTTGCACCTATACAATTTAAAATTTCTCTGGTGAATGTAATTACAATAAATATCGTGTTCAATGTAAATAAAGTCTAGCATATTTATAAGATTAACTTTGGCTAATGGCATCCGTGATAGAAGTGTCGGGAAATGAATTACACGGTTAGCTTCGGCTAATGACATCCGTGATAGGAGTGCCGGGAAATACTTTACAAGATTAACTTTGGCTAATGGTATCTGAGGGGATGACTTTGAATAATAAAATACTTTATCATGAATGTTACTGTATTGTGTTAATTCAGATATCAGATTGCCAAATGCTTAAATGTTGACAAATGGTTGATTAGCTTTGACTAATGGTATATGAGGGGATGACCTTGAATAATAAAATACTTTATCATGAATGTTACTGTATTGTGTTAATTCAAATATCAGATTGCCAAATGCTTAAATGTTGACAAATGGTTGATTAACTTCGGCTAATGGCATTCGAAGGGATGACCGGGACAAATGATTGATTAACTTCGGCTAATGGTATCCGAATAGGTGACAAGGACAAATGATGGATTAGCTTTGGCTGATGGCATTCGAATGGATGACTGGGACAAACGGTTGAGTAGCTTTGGCTGATGGCATTCCAAGTGGATGGCCGGGGTGAGTGAACGGTTAACCTCGACAAATGATGCCTTAAGAGGATGACCAGATTTAAGATTATAGCTGATTGTAAGAATTGGTGCATCTATATATACTACAAGTTGTTTATACCAGAAACATGAAGGAACTACAAATGTCACACTTCAAATATGAGATAATGTTAATGCTTCATTAAACTACCAGACCGTTTCTCATCATCATTATTATTAAGTAATTGCATTCTTGTAAATATTTTATATTGCAGTAGGGACGTCACACCAATAAGGTGCCTACGAAACCCAATACATGAGAACCTACTTTTGCAAGGAATCATGTAATTGCATTCTAAATCATAATGTATTTTGTTTGAATCAATGTACTGAATTGTATAACTATTATTAGATCCTTTTTGTTTAAATTCGTGATGACTATTTATAGGATAGAATACAAACTCATGTCTATGTATGTATATATTTTTTTTAATGTGAACTTCTAATCATGCAATCATAATATTATGTGTTTATGTAAGATTCACTTTTAAATGAAATGTTGATTGTTGTTGGTATATGGATTGTATCCTGATAATGTGAGGGAACATGTTCGCCGATTACCGACACGATGGGTGTCAAGTACAGAAAAAAAAAGCCGGGTTGTTACAATTGTTTTGGGCTTGAAAGCCGTGTTGTTACAAAAATACTAATTAAATTAAAAGTCTTAGGTAAAAAATAATAATTCCAAATACAACATAGAAAATAAAGACAATCTCGCATAATAACTTTCGAACTTTATTTGAGTGTTTTCTTGATTTCACATCATCATGAAATTTTAACTCAATATAAAGCAGAGCCTTCAAAATCTTTATCAAACTTTTAGCTCGATCCAATTGTCGTATAAAAATTATGTTTAATTTATCAAATTGCATCTTAGACTTTTATTAAACTTCTCAAAACCTAAAAATCTTAATCATTAATGAAATAGTGCAATAACCATTATTATGACAAGAATATGGAGGAATTTTTACCATGTCAATCCCCTTTACTTCTAAAAAACTCGCTCTCAAGTTATCTATCAAGAATTGAACTCTTCCACTCCAAGTGAATAAATATTTCAAATATAATAATGTAGCCAACATTTTCACAAAGTAGCATATCTTTGACTAATGAACTTCAAAATTTAGTTTATGATGTGCGCATGCTAAAAAAAACTCCATGTTTAATGTTATACTTTTTATTTCTATGAAGTCCACTTGTAATTCCTCACGAATTCTTTTATTTTTTCGAGCTTGACCTCATCATCATCTATGACTTCCAATTCTTCAACCTTTAAATATAAAGAAACTTCAAGGTAATATTTGAATATATTTTTAGGAGAATTGTCAAAAATTACCATGTTTTTGTTTGTAAGATTTTCATCCATGACTAAAAAATCATCGTTTGCCACTAGCTTCTCCAACTTAAGATCAAAGGACTAAATTGTTTGTCGGCAACCTCTTTAATCTCATTTTTCTTCAACATGATTAGATAACTTTGAAATTTTGTATTCACCAAACTCCTCCATGTTTTTCCTCTTCGTTTGAGAATGTTGAACATAAGGCAAATAATAATAATAATATATTAAATTATCTACTTAATATAAAATCTCTTCATAATCATTTTTATAAACTTCAAAATTAATGATTGTCTCAAATCTTGCCAAGATGAAATTAAAGACATGCTAATACGAGTTCTATAGTCTAGAAATTCAAATCATCATTCTCTAGTACCACAAGAAAATTTGTGTACGATACGTCCTACTTTTTAGCAAGTTACTCTCCTCATGATCCCTATTTATCATACCCATTAGCTGAGCTAAACCTGTTATGGTTTGCTCCAAACAATCTATTTTTTGCTTCTGAGCTCGCACAACGTTCCAGAAAGCCTCCACTCATACATAACGAAGTGGGTTGCTACTGTCTTTGTCTATCAAAGAGGTCAACTTGCTTTGATACCAATTGACGCAACATATAGTATGGTTAATAGTTAGGGTTCTCAAGTTCAAAAGTTACAGACCTAAGCTATATGGAAATTTAGATAAAACTATGTTTTATTAAAAGTCTTAATAATAATGTTTTTTACAAAATAAACTAGATACCTCTATTTACATTAAATCTTTAATGATAAATGATTTCTAATTAAAACTTATATAATTAATAGAATTCATTTAGTATTAGGATTCTTAAATAGTAAAATACTAATTAAATTAAAAGTTTTAAGTTAAATAGAAAAAAAAAACTCAAATACAGTAAGAAAAATAAAGATAATCTCGCACGGTAACTCGTGAGCCTTATTTGAATGACTTCTTGATTTCTGATATTTTATTTTTTGATATTTTAACTAAATATGAAATAAGACCTTCAGAATTTTCTATTAAAATTTTAATTTGATCCAACAATATAACTTACCAAACTGCATATTGAACAATTCGATCTCTAGAAAGCGTACTTATTAAGAGGAGCAGCCACAAATCTCGAACGAGACTAGTCTTATCCTTTAAAAATATAAAAGAATACCAGATAAAAAAAAAACTGCATACTAAACTTCTCGGAACCTAAAAACTTTAACAATATGTTAAGAATATGGAAGAAATTTCTATTTATTTAGCTCCTTATGATGCCTAAACCTTCTGATCTTAAGCAATTGCAAAATACCATGACCCCGAAGGCAAGACAGCCATCGGACACCAAGGATTTTATCAAAGCACAGCAAGTCATCTTCAAAAGAAATAAAATAAACAGTTCTAGAATGAATTTTTATATTTTTAAAATAAAAAATACATAAAAACACGTTACTTCTATCCTCACTGGTGAGAGCACGAAATCGGAACTAAATTAACTGTTACCCCTCCTCCATGCATAAAAAGTGGGTAGCAAAGCCAGTATAAGCAATTTAACTGCTAAAAAATAAAAGAATTCCGGATTCGCATAACCCACCTAATTACAATAAAAGAATTCCGGATTCGCATAACCCACCTAATTACTTCCTTCTCCTGCTGCACAGTGCGAGAGCCTTTCCCTTTCTCGATGGGACTTGAACTAACAGCCATTTCAGTAGAAGGTACAGGCACTGCTGCCTTAGTTCCAGCCTCCTTCGCTTTAGCAGACTTTTTGCGACTCTTTTTAGTCTCTTTAGCCTCAATAAAGTTTCCATCATCTATAGATTCCACACTGGTAGTCGTGACTTGTTGAGTAGTTAGGCTATATAAAGAGTCATAAACTTCCATATCTGTATCATTAGACTTCGCCAAAACAACTTCTGCCAATAGATCATGCAACTTGCTTTTCTTGCTCCTTGAAGACGGTGAAGTTTCTGCTTTTCCCACATTTATCTTAGTATTATTTACTTCTCTCTGAATCTCTCTAGAAATTTTTGGGATGGCCACAACCCCTGCCCAAGGAGTAGGTGAGCTTGTGTGGTGGACAGAAGTGCTGATCTCAGAAACTGCCATGCCAACCTGAATCTTCCTTTGTTCTTCCTGTTGAATTTCCAAAAATGACTTTGGTTTCAAGCCAGGAGCAGGTTTCCAAACACGCTGACTTGATTGCATCTGCATGCTATGCACTGAGACAGCAGACTCAACCAGTTTAGATTCACCCTTAACTTCTGTGGCTCCAACATCATCTCCAGAATTGATTGCAGGTGATAAGCTTGCAACCTGCTGGGAATCCACAACTTCTGCAGAAGTCCCAAACTTCTTGTCTCTTGCCTTGTGCAGAGATATTCCAGTTTCATCATGTGACTCGAATCTTGTGTGGTCAGCATTTGGGCCCTCATTTTCAGATTGCTTTGATTGCTGCAAAGAGGAAGCCTTCGATGCTGCCTTTGCCTGGTCAGAGGAGGTTGACCTGGAAATTTTTTGCTTTCTGGATTTCTTCTCAGAAGCTTTTCTTACCTCAACACGTAAGGCTCGGTGTTGGATTGATCTCTATCAACCTGCTGCTCATCAAGTGAGCTATCTGGTTCAACTTTTAGAGCACTGGCATGATCAGGCTTAGAAATTGCATTATCACCGGTTCCTGCTGATGCTATTGGATCAGAGACTCCATGAGAATTCTGATGAACAGAATCTGCAGTACCCTCCGATACCAAAACCTTTGCACTTTCTTCAGTTCTCCAAGGGACTTCTGATGTATGGTCCGGAAAAAGAGGGGCATGGAAGTCAGCAGAGAGGACAGGTTCAGGTGCAAGAGAAGACTTCTGTGTAGATTTGTTAATCAGCCGTGGCAAGGGCGAGCTATCAACAAATGGTGATGCTGGCAAAGAATCTTTCTGATGGATTTCACTTACTTTTCCAGGAATTGTACCCCAGCTTTTTTGAAGATTGGCATTCCCAAACACTTGATGTGGAAGATGAAGAGAAGATGTTTCTGAATTGACATTACAAGTTACATCTGGATTAACTTGAGGCGGCAAATTCAAGAAACTGGTAGTGTGTTCATCTTGCACATTTGAAACTGGCAACTGTAGACCCATTGGAAACAATTCTTTGGATGGTTGAAGCCGTGAAGGATCCAATGCATTTTCTGTAGCTATTGCAGCAATCTGTAACTGTCCATAAGATGGCTCACCAAAACGCTGATGAGAATGGTGCTCTGACATAACCTGGGAAAGTAACTGCTGTTGCCGCAACAACTGTTGATGCTCCTCCTGTTTCTGCTGCTGCTTGAGTAACAAAAGCTTATCCAACACTGAAAGCTGCGGTGTTGCAAGAGGAACCTGGGAATGTGACTGCAGCAAGTACTGCTGTTGCAAGATGTTGAGTAACTGTTGATCCTGGGGTAAAGCTGAGGACAACAATTTTTCAGGTGTCATAATACCAGATGTGTTATCTATAGCTTGACCAAGTAGGTTTGTTAAAGGTGGGTTCTGTGGCTGCAATATATGTTGTTGCCCAAAGAGTGCTTGTGGAGGAAAATTCTGAGCATGATGCAAGTCAATCTTGTCCTGAAGTAGATCCAAGCTGCCCTGAACAGGAAAACTTGACCAACCAGCAACACCATTATTTATGCCAGAGGCAGGTCTGTCAGATAGACCTTGAAGAATGGACATCAGATCAGCATTTGGAGAATGAGGAGGCTGATATGGATTGTCAACCAACGAGGATAGGAGTTTTGCATGTTGCATCGGGGAGTCTGAGTGAACTTCTGACTTTGAAACCATAGATGGAGCATCTCTTCCTGGCCAATATGGATAAGGACTGGGTAATGATCTTTGCCGTTCAAGTGCCATTTTCTTTGCCAACAGGTGTAGATCAGTCCCACCATCAACTCCCAATGGCGGCACATAACCAGAACTATTCTCAGTAAATCCCTGGGAATCTACAAAGAAAACATAAACATCAAAATCACATAGAAATGCTACAAGATGATGACCAAAGAGAATGTTTGTTTTATTTTAAAAATGCTTTTGAAATAATTGATTTTTTTTAATTTTTTATTTCAAATTAATTTTTTTTTAATGTACATCATTTTAATATACTGATGTTAAAAATGATTTTCTTTTAAAAGTATTATTTTACTATATTTCTAAAAAAAAAAACATTTAAAAAACAACTATTATTATACTTTTAAACAGCTACTAATTTAAAAAACTAAGAGTAAATGGCCAAAGCATAGCACTGCTCAAATAAAACACACTTAATTCATTAAATATGAAAATGAGCCAGGTTTCTCTAATAGCTGCACATGGAAAGCAATATAATTATTAAAAGGCACGAAGACTACGGGCACTTTAAATGGTAAACTTGTTCATAATGTAACATGCCAGACATTTACCAGACTCGACTAAAGAATAAGAGGGGGCAGACAGTAAACACAGATGAAAATCATCTGAATAAAAAACCAAATTATAACAAGCAACAAAAAAAATTTCTCAACAAAATGATGTTGGAGATAGCTATTTTTCTAGTCATGTTAATTGAGGAAAAAAGGCCCCCTTCACAGCACATCAAATGATTTCAAAGGTTAGGTTAATAAACACATGCACAAACCACTTCATTCATAGTATGCGTGGGTCAGTTACCTTTAGCTTTGGACTTTTGTTATCAGGATACATGATATGTTCCTGCATCATTTCCAATTTTGAGCTTGACCCTTGATATGGTGTCTTCCTTTCATGAGAAAATCCATCAGAATATGTTCCGTGACCACCCATCGAATTGTCAAGGCTTTCATCTTTACCATCATCAAAAGAATGTGGCACCTCTTCTCTACTGCCTGCTCAGACATGCCAATCCAAACAGAATCATTTCCTTTCCCTGGAAAATGTGTCAGCAAAATGAGGGAAAAAATAAAAAAAAAAACTTTGAAAGTTCGTACCAAGCTTGGCTCTCCTTGGATGTGAATAATCTGTTGAGTTCCAACCAAGAGATCCTTCTTTTGATATCTGAGGTGCACCGCTGCTTACTATGCCCCCTTTGTCAATTCCCTTCAAAACTACCTGCTAGGCAATAAAGAAATCCTATAAACAAAGGCAATGATAGTATCCTCCCAGCTAATCCATATTTACAAATTTAACATTTCCTCATATTACTAAAAATGTAGTAATTAGGAACTACTCCGTTGCAAATAATACTAAAATCCGTTGCTAAAACAATTTAGCAACGAAATTAGCAACGGCAAATACCGGATGCAGATTTGTCGTTGCTGATTTTTTAGCAACGAATTTATCCGTTGCTGATTTCGCAGCAACGAAAATTCCGTTGCTTAAAATTAACAACGGATAATTCGATGCTAACAAACCAGCAATGGATTTTCTGTTGCTGGTTTTGTGAATCAGCAATGGATTGTCCATTGCTGATTGATGAATTATTTACAATCAGCAATGGAGAATCTGTTGTTGAGTATATTATTTTTATTAAATTAATTTTTTTATTTATTAAAATGACTTTTAATTTGTTTAATTAATTATTTATGGATATTTTAAAAGTTGTATAATATATATGACCAACATAAATTAATATTAAAAATAATTGTATCACTAATAAAAAATGAAATAAAAATAATATTCATATTATAAAAATTTAGTTAAACTTGCATTAATACAAATAAGTCGAAATACAATAAAAAGAAACAACAAAAGATATAATCATGGTGCTGGTTGCGAACACGAACAATGATATTGTGGATCGACACAAGATGGATCAGGATTAGTGGTCGAGGTGTAGGTCGATAAATTGGTTGAGATGTGGGACCTATAGGTGTCATTATTTGGGGAGCCATAGGTGACGACATTGATAGGGTCAAAGATGGTGGTATACCTTGGCCAACATTTGAAGTCACCATGGTATCCAAGATTGTTTACAATATATTCTTTCATGGAATCCATTTGCCGTTTCATTTCAAGAATGAAATCATCTTTTTTCTTTATCTCCTTTTGCAATGCTCGATACGATGAAATGTTGCAATGCTCGATATGATGAACTGGGATATGATGATTCCACTGAGTAGGAATTTGATGAAGAGCTTGTACTAATTATAGATTTTGGCATACGAGGTGCACTATATACCCTACCTTTTGTAACTCCCCCTGAAGCCACACACCAAGCTGCTCCATCAAATGAAGGATGATTTTCCTAATTAGTTCCATACTTTGAAATTATCTCCATTTTATAAATTTCCTACAAATAAAATACATGCAATAATAAATTCATTTGAATGTTAAATAATACTTAAGTTATATAAATAAATAATCAAATAAAAATACATACAACGACTTTTTTAGACTTGTTGTCGATGAAACTACCAGACTGCTTAGTACTTTGATGCAAAGCTGAAAAGACATCATCTTATGAAGGTTCTTTTCCACCAGCTTCCTCTTGCTTTCAAGATTAATAAATATTATAAAAGATAAATACAAAAATTTTAATTCATTATCTTAAGCATAAAAAAAAATAATCCTTACCATGTTAGCTCGATATGATGCAAATGACATTGTTTCTCTAGAATGAGTGCTTATTTTACCATATGTTTTGGTTAATCGATTCCTCCTAGTAGATTCAGACCTCCTTTGAAATTCGGGGGTGGACCAAACATCTTTGATCATTTGATTCCAGTCGTCATCCAAGCAGGACCTTTATTAAGGCAATCTATAATATTTGTAATGTTTTCTTTTGACATGGCTTTCTTGCGAGCTCGTGTCAATTGTTGATTCAAAGCTATCCTAGCTTTATCTTCCTAAATATTACAAACAATCGACTCATCTTCCTCAGGAAATGAATATTTTTTCTACCAAATAATATATATACCAAGTAAAAAGAGTGCACAAAATTTCAAAGTATAGAAATAATTAATCATATTGTGTTATCTTGTTCAGAATTTGCAAGATGATGTAATAACTAAAGAAATTAAATGATATTAAAGAGTAAACAAGAAATAAGAACAAATTATAACACAAATCAATCCCTGCTATTCAGTTGATAATTTATGGTTACAAATAACAAGGCAATTACCAGCACATTTCTATAGCTATTCAGTTGATAATTTTCATAATGCTACATTAAAGTGATTAAAATTGAAAAGAATATGACAATTAGTGTTGGTTCTTACCTTAAACTCTTTAAAGAGTTCATCCCTGCACATTGAATCTACTATTTCCCAAGAGTGCCATGCTCCCTTAAAATTGGATCTCAAAATATCTCCGATTGCACGTCCACACGATGCGTTATTGAACCTGAAAATATATAATAACAAACTTTTATTAATCAAATAATTACACAATAATAAGTAATTTTTTTCATATCTGAAAATATAACCTTAATAAATTAGTTTTTAAAAATTTCAACTTACTCTGTTGTTCCATACAAACAAAGCTCTTTTTTTTCTTGTAATTGGATCTATTGGTGTGTCAAAACCCTTCCTTTTAACACTTTGATCATAATTGTATAGAGAAGATGTTGAACTGTGGTTTGATGGAACACCATCTTGATCCTCATTACATACACCTCTCTCATTACTACCAGCTCTCTCATCACATACACCTCTCTCATTACTATCGTCTCCCTCATCTTCATCTTTAATGTTCACATCATCATCATCACCATCAACTCTCTCATAACTCCTATATGAATTATGTCTTCCATAAACAAGTTGGTTATCTCGAGAGAAACCTCCTTGAGTTTAAAGCAAATCTTGGAAGCGAAAGCCCTCACAATATTGATATGCTTCAACCCTCCTATAATCATGTTGAGGAGGATGTGTACTCCTCAAAGTAGGTATATAATACTCATTTGCGTTCTGATACACAAGTTGATGAAATGTGGATCCTTTGTTATCATGCCTTGATGTAGTTTGAAATGATTTGGATGAAGTGAACCTGTCACTCCTTGAAGTGGACTTGTCATTCCTAGAATCTAATATGGATCCTCGTCGAGGCATGCTAAAAACCAGAAAAAATATATACATTATCATATGAATATATACAATATAACAATAAATTAACTCATAGTAAAAGTATCAGGAACAAAAAATTCACAAATATTTTCCCAAGACTGCCATAACTAGAATGAAAACAAACCGTTAAATCTCATTTTTTTTCCAATTCAAATACATGTCTTTCAATTACCGGTGATTAATTTTTTTAAACTAACTTTATCAAAAAAATCCCCAAGTCCAATTCTGAGATGTATTTTTGTAAGTGCAGCTTCATTACAAACAATATCCAATTTATGATGTTCAAAATTAGTATGGATTGTCCACTTAATAGACATCACTTCCAAAAATATTATACTTCAAATAAAGTAATTACTGTAACAAAAACAAATATATAAATAACATCAAGACCTTAAACAGTTTATTTGATTCACCAGGTTGGAAAAAAAACTTACATAGTGTGGAGGAAATTATACATAATAGCAATGGTATTTTCACAAGATGTTAACAAAAGAAACTGATCCCATCATAGCAATGGTATTTTCATACTCTAATATTCCAATAATTTTGCTATGCACATTTATCAGACACATGCTTGATTCCATCCGTTGACTTACCTAGTTATGAAGAACTTTATCCTCCAATATGAAAATAGTGATAAATTACTCCTTATCCTGTGATAGTAATTTGGAACTCAAAGTAGTCCTTGCAATAATAAAAATCAGCCATGAAGTTTAAATTATCAAAAGCCAATTAACACAAACAATAATAATAATAAAAATCTGAATAATTAATTAAGCAAAAATTAAAATTATGAGTATGCTTACCTTAATGTTTGTTCCTATAAATAAAAACATTGAGTAGGAAGAACCCTTTCATTCATGCCTCAGCATCTATCAGCAAGAAGACGAATCACAAAATAAACTATAACATCAGAATCACAATTTAAAGATTGATACTTGAAAGGTTAGAAATGGTTTCAAAGGTCAATGAAAATGATATATGTAATGTGATCCATAACGCACTTGAATAAAATAATAAAGAAATAACATTGAAAGCCTAAACTTGTCAAGTAACATGAGGAAATAATATGAAATCATCCATACATATAATAAAAATAATTCATTACATATACTACAAAATATATTTAACTTGTGCTATTCATTATTATCATCACTCCTAACCATGTCATCATCATCACATAAAACCATGTCGTCGTCGTCGTTACCACCACCACCACCACCACCACCACTATCAGCTTCTTCTTCTTCTTCTTCTGCAACCTTTTCATCTTCGTTTCCCCAATTTATGTCAAGTTGAGGCAATTCATGTTAACTGATTTCTTCATAATAAGATGATTCAATAAGTATATTTGGATCATCAAGTGTTTGAGTAGGAAGGACACGACATGGTTGAGAAATCTCATCTGATTGATCAACATCAAATGATCTCACATTATTGGCATCTTCAATAAATTCACCCATGTCAACATTATAACGACTTCTAGCAATTATCTTAATAACCGTCCACCTTTCAGAGGATTTATTACTAGGTGGATATGTATAGTAGACTTGTTGACATTGTTGTGCTAATACAAAATCTTCATTTCCATGTAGTCGAGATGTATGCTTGATTTCAACCAAACCATTAGAACGATGCACTCTAATCCCTCATTTTGTATCATACCAATTACATTTAAACATAAATAACTTGCATTTACTCCCCAAGTATTTTAGCCGAACAACTTCTTTAAGCATTTCATAATAATCATGTTCATTATCATCATAGCAACTTCCTTTCACACAAACTCCACTATTCATTGTCTTTTTAAAACGACCATAACTTTGAGTATGAAATTTAAAACCATTCACATAATATCCATTATAACATTTCACTGAAATTGAAGGGCCTATAGCAAGTCCAAAGAGTTGATTTTCAATTACGTTAGATTGGTACTCCACTTAACATAATAGTTAACTCCATAAGAAATAGTGATTTAAAAGAGATTAGTAATTTTTTAAAAGTAACTAATTGACATCAAATATAAATTAATTTATTAAAATACTTACATTATTTTTTAACCAATTTGGAAAGATCTCTTCGCATAATTTTTCAATTTCAACATCACTCGCATGTGGTTGTTGTGACTTTAGCTCTTGACGACATTGCCTAAAATTTTAAAATGTTAAAGTTAATAATAAATTATATAAATTATTTTTGCACATCATTCCGTGGAACTCGATTCCAAATTGTTTGCACGTCATCACCAAAATAATGAGATGCAAAATTGATAATTTCATCAATCAAGTATGCTTCACATATGGAACCCTCAACTTTAGCTTTATTGGTCACTTTCTTCTTCAAATAAAACATATACCTATATCATTTTTGTCAAATAGTTTATTTTTTAAAATAAAAAGGGAATAAAATTAACATAGTATGAAAACATACTGTTCAAATGAATACATCCATCGATATTGAACAGGTCCACCAACTTTTACCTCATAAGGTAGATGTATCGTCAAGTGTTCCATGGAGTCAAAGAAGGATGGAGGAAAAATCCTTTCAAGTTTGCAAATTATTTCAATTATATTCATCTGCATTAACTCCATGTGTTGGGCATTTAAATTTGTTGTACAAATATCTCGAAAAAATACGGACAGTTTAGTTAATATCTCGCATAATGGCCTAGGTAAGTAAGGTCAGAAAACAGTTGAAAGAAGTCTTTGAATGAAGACATGACAATCATGAATCTTCATCCCCAAAACCTTACATTGTGCCTGTTTCACACATCATGAAATGCTTGAAGCATAACCATCATGAAATGATAATTCCTTCATCTATGACAAAACTTTTTGTTGTTGTTTCTTGTGTAGACAATAAGTGCCTTTAGGTTTGTAAACTCGACCACTCGTATCTTGTTGCAAATTTAAATTTGGCTTCTTACAATACAATTGAATATCCAACCTAGCCTTTAAATTGTCCTTACTTTCTATTAGGACAATCTATTACTATATAAAAAAATATTGTTAAAGACATTTTTCTCAATATGTATGACATTAAGATTATGACGAATCAAATTTGTATGTCAATATGGAAGCTCCCAGAAAATGCTCTTCTTCACCCAATTGTGTTTAACACTAAAGCCAGGAATTTTATCATTATATGATGAACTTCCATTATGTTCCTCAATATACTTGGACACTTCGTTTAACATTTCCAAACCAAATGGACGAGGTAAAGGAGGGAGCCTTTCAATTACTCCTTTCAAAAACTTATCAGATTGACATCTATATGGGTGGTTCATGGGTAGGAATCGTCGATGACAATAAAAAAAATGTAGTTTTCCCTCCTTTTTTTAATCTAAAAGCATTGCTATGCTCCATACAATAAGGACAAGACAGATTTCCATGAGTACTCCACCCTAATAACGTGCCATATGCTGGAAAGTCACTAATGGTCCACATCAAAGCTGCCCTTAATTGAAAATTTTCCTTTTTGTATACATCATATGTTTCAACACCAATAGACTACAAATTCTTTAACTCATCAATCAAAGGTCTTAGGAAAATATCAAGCTTTTTCCCAGGATTTTTTGGCCCAGGAATCATCATTGTCAAAAACATGAATGGTTTAGTCATGCACTTTCACGGAGGCAAATTATAAACATCATACTTCTCATAACCAAGTCCAAGTAGCCATATAAATTTCTTGGCATCATAAAAATTTGATTCCAAATTTTCATCATTAGGCATGCAACTTTTTGTAAAATCAATAAACTTATTGAAGGCAGTCTGAGTCAAATTTAAAGTTGACTTCATATTAAGCAATTGTACACAAGCAGATAATTTGGATTGCTTGGTACACCCATCCTACAAAGGCTCCTCCGCAGCTTTCAAAAGCTTAAAAAAATTAGTTGCCTCCGGATTTGGAAGTTCCTCTGCTACCACAGGACTAGACATGTTAACATTATAGTATGCATCACCAACCCCTATTGCATCCATAAGCAAATTTCTATATGGATTTTCTAGACAAACATCATTCACAACATGACTAATTCCAACCGATGAAGGTCCAGCCAATATTGGTTCTGCGACATAAGGCTCCCCATGTACAGTCCAATTTTCATAACAAGGTAAAAATCTTTTGTCAATAGATGTTTACAAACATCATCTTCCTTTAAAAACTTTTGATTTTTGCACCTCACACAAGGACATCTAATTTTTTCCATAGATATATTTTTATCAATTGAAAAGGCACAATTGATAAATCTTTTAACACCTGTAACGTATTCAGGACGAAGGCGACCATCCATAAGACGATGATACATCCACGATTGATTATCCATGTTAATCTAATTAACATGATAACACCAATAAGCATTTTTGAAAATAAGCATACTTCTTTAACTACTAGTACTTAAACAATCTTTTAAAATAAAATATGTACCACATAAACAAACTTTAATTATTTGTCTAGCTCACACATATATATAGACAAGGAGTTCTAGACAAGGATTAAATGAGTTCAAAAATGAGGTGATACTAATTAGCAAGCTTCAGCACATAAATCTTGTAAAGCTTTCTAATTGAATTCATTTTCACATATATTTTAAGCATTAAAATTGAATTCGATTACATGATTTAATAATTTATTTGAAATATAAGAATTCTAATAGGTTATTAATTGAATCCAAATCTAAACAATAATGTTATTTATCCATTTCCTTTATAATTATTAGAGTAAACTATTATTTTATCCTTATGTTCTTAGTGAAATAATGATTGGTCTGTTTGGTTTGAAAAAAACTCAATTCCAAGTTGAACTATTAATTTTTAATATTTTTTTAGCACTTGTCTTCTCATAACAATTTTTGTTATTCTAATACCCAACCTGAAAAATTTCAATCTTGAACAAGATTACAAATCCATTTTGAAATAATTACAAGTAATATTGGAACTTTTAGAAAATTAGAAGGACAACATTAAAAAGTTTTAAACTACCAAGTTGGGTTAAACTTAAAGTTTATATATGTGTGTGTGGATAGGTCTAATATAATTTTCTCGTTTCTATTTAAGTATAAGTCAGTTCATTATTGTAATTGTTGAAACTTTATTAATAATATTATGGTAAATATTGTTTTTCAAAATATTTTTCTCTCATAAATATATTAAAATTATTTTTTATATTTAAAAATTTATTTTTAATATCAATACATCAAAAAAAAATTTAAATAAAAAAAATAATTTTAATTTTTTATGACATATTTTTAGCTGCGTGGCCAAACTGACTTAAGTACACAGAGTTGGGTCCCAATGTTTTATGATTCCTTCTTTTAATTGACATAAGAAAAGAAAAAAGAAAAAAAAAATTAACCATTGATATTATCATCTTGTTGGAAATCCGTTGAAACGCTAATTGTAAGGTGACATACAGAGATACAGAGCTTTTTAAATATAGCATACTGAAATTTGTTTAGTTAATTTTTAATTCAACTTTTCTTTTCCACCTTGATATCAGGTGTTGTGGGAAAAAATGTTATCCTGGGCCTGCATGTCGAGATGCAGTTATTTTGGTCGCTGGTTAAACTTTATATATTATTGAAAATTATAAAATTCAAAAAATAAAAAAATTATAGATAAAATGAAATATTTTTAGTAATAAACATCAGGAAAATGAATATAGCATTAAGAAGTTTATTGGTGTAAATGAATTGTCATTTAGAAGCAAGAAAAAACTAACAATAAAGATTTAATTATTAATTATTTTTCTTATGTTAATTTTGAAATGCTTATATCCTTATTTTTGGAGTTGACCAAATTACTTGGCATGTTTTAAGAGTTTGATTTCCTTTTCTTTTGTATCAAAATAAGCACAGTAAATAATTTATTGATCAAAATTGAATATTTTGCAAGGTAAATTTAGCTTTATACGCATATGTTATTAAATAACAAAAAAAAAAACTTATTGAATTAAAAAAAATTAAAAATTACTTTAAAAGGTGTGGAGAAAATATTGTTATCTACACTACAATTCACTAGGAAACAAACCACCATAAATTGCCATTATAATTTATCTTTTTTTTTGTTTTTTTTATTGCAACCTTGTAGACCTAAATTAATAGTAATTTAAAACATATTTATTAAGGAATGAAATGATTTAAAAATAGGGGACTGTGATGAAAAAAACAGTATAAAAAGATTTTTCTAAACTTAGAGCTAAACGTACACTTTGATCGAATTCTAATGATAAAAAAAAAGATCTTAGTTGAGACCATCTTTGATAATAAACCTATGCTGTTAATAAACAGAATGCGAAACTAGGTCCTAGTAATCTACCACTCTGATGCCAGATTGCTTGATATTGCTTTTTAAGGCATTTAAAGTTTTCTCCAATGACTTTTGGGACATCATAAATGATCGTAATAGTTTAGTAGGAAACAAATTACTATGGATTACTATGATTTTTTTTTGTCTCTGTTTTTTGTTGCAACCTTGTAGGCCCAAATTAATAGTCACTTAAAATACATTTATTAAGGAATGTTAGAATTCATAGATAAGGGTTTACGATGAAAGAAAATCATTCAATTAATTTTTTTATACAAACTGTCATTGAATAAGAAAAGAAAAAAGACAGTCCTATGCCCAGAAAATTTAATTGAATATAACCAGCATCATGTTCACATGAACCTCAAAAACTAGGATCTATAAGGAAAATAAATCTAAATATGCATTATCTTGTCCCAATAAAAGGCAGAGTTCCAATTAATTGAAAAGATTAGGATAGGCATGACAAATAGACAAATTAAGCATGATATAAAATAGCAACCATCTAAAAATGAAGCAAAATAGACTTACTTAAGCCCCAAGAATCAATGGCCCAAGGTGAAGGTTTTCTTATTGCAACCCAATCAGACTTAGCCAACTCTATTGGATTATATTGTGATCCAATAAGCCATTCATATTGCTGGAAAAATAAAAAACATAAACAGTATGTTAAACCTATCCAGTTATAACCATTGTTAGTCTTTAAAACATATCCAAGTTAAACTATGAAAAACAGAAAGCATATCCAAGTTAAACTATTAATTTTTAATATTTTTTGGCACTTGTCTTCTCATAACAATTTTTTTTCTTCTAAGATCTAACCTGAAAAATTTCAATATTGAACATGATTCATTTTGAAATTTTAAAATAACTTACATTTAATTTATAACAAGGAGCTAACTTATGGTTTTCAAAAACATAATGACTAACTTATAAAATCATAAAAAATGCATAGACTAAATTATAATTAACTCTAATTAACAATGGTAGCAGATACAGAAAATGGCAGCAGTTTGTATAAAAACATTAAATGACATTTAGAAAAATTGCATGAACAAAGAAAGCTGGATGCATGCCTAATATTTCATGTAAATGACATGTAGTATAAGAGCACAAGACCTCAAAACGACAAAGCATTAAGGAGACCATATTAAATAATAGTAAGAATGCAACACAACGCTTTCGTGCCAAGAAGAACCCAAACGCTGATTAATTATTGAGGAAGATAACTTGATGCCACACTTAAAAACCTAAGCCATTATATTGAACAAAGTCATGTCAGGAACCAGAAATTAAAAAAAAAAAGCCAAATAACAAAGCAAGCATTAGGTACTGTAATAATAAGAGTAAATATTACAGATTTTTATTCGAAATTCAATAGTTGAAGCATACATGTAGATGAATTATATAGCCAGTTCCAAACTCCTTATTATATCTAGAATGCTTTTGAGTTAAAAAAAACTAAAATAAAAAAATAGTTAAATTAAGGAATAATTAAAAACAGAGAAAGAATATTAAAAAAAAATAAATAGTGAAATTACTATATTTCATGAACTTAAAAAATCATGTCCCATTTCTTACATTATTTCTTTAACTTTTTTAAATTATCAATGTGACTATCATATTAAAAAATAATTAAGAGCATTTTAGATTTAAAAAAATAGTTAGGGTTTGGAATCCTACATCCTTACGGGTGGGTTGCTGGTCTAGCTAGGCAAGGTGAGAATATTGAGCATTAATTATGGGGAAGGAAGGATTAAAAAAAAATTAGATACCATCTAAAATTTTTAGTTGAACTGAATTAAAAGCTTGTCACCTAAACCATTTGGTGATCAATAATGTTTCCAAATCATGCATGCTGACCTCAAGACAGGACAATCAAGTGAAAATAAACAACATATATAGCTAATGTGGAAAATTAACTAATAACTTGGAGGCAACCATGAATTCTAACCTCTTTCACTGCCCAATTCTGCTACTTATATCACTACCAGAAAACCGGAGAAAACCAACGGAATTACCAACAGAATTTTTCCGTCAGTAATAATTACCGACGGAAATAATTCTGTCTCAAAATATGTCGGTATATACCGACGGCATAGATCCGTCGGCGAAACGGTCGGTATATACCGACAGAAATATTCCGTCGATATATACTGACCATTTCGCTGATGGGGTATACAGTTTGTCTGGAAATATGCAATGGCGTGGTGACGTCAGACGATTGTATTGATAGAATGACCGATGGATTCAAACTGAGATAGTCGTACAGTGACGTGGCATTGTCACCGACGGAATCACCGATGGAATCACCGACAGATTCCTTCCGTCGGTGATTCCATTGGAAAAAACCATTATATACCCACTCATCTGCCAACACTCTCTTCCTCTGTTGCTCCTTCTTCTTCTTTCCCATCCCACCTCTCCCCTCCCAAACTACAGCCAACCACCCATCCCAACTCTCCACTATTTTCAACACGAGCATTCAAGTTTCTTATATCTTGTACGTGGTTACAATATCCGTTTCTTATAGATTTTATCATTTTTTTTTGTAAGTAAATCTATCCTTTTTAGTTTTAATATTTAATTGTGAATTTTATTGTTTTAGTATATGTATTTTGTTAACGTTTATACTTGTTTAATTGTTATTTGTCAAAGAAACTTGTAGTATGAATGTATAATTTTGTAGTTGTTATAGTTTGTTTTAGATTTTGTCAAATTATATTTGTTTGTAAATTATTGAAATTTTGTTTGAATTACACCAAATTAAATGTGTTGTGATGAAATAAATAATTAATAGCTTGTTTAACGAGTCTTGTTTAATTGTTATCAATTCTATTTCGAAGTTGTGATTTCTATAAATTTATATATGTATAAATTTATATGTATGAACGTTGATAGTTAATAATTGATAATGAATATTTAACATAAGTGTTGTTTTAGTTTGTTGGATAATGTCGGGGAAAACCAATATTTTTGTTATGTTTTATAGAGGTTCAATAGAAGTCATGATTAATCGTTCATGGATGTATGGGACTCACCCCAAGGATTGCAGAGGATGGATTATTGTAACGGTGTTCAGGGTTTTATTAATTTCGCAACATCTATTCTGAGGAATTTTACTTATGGCGGTATTAGGTGTCCATGCAGGAAGTGTAAAAATTTAAAGTTTCTGCATCAAGGTGTTGTAACGATTCATCTTCTAACCAAAGGGTTCATGGAGGATTACCTGTGTTGGTATGCTCATGGAGAACTATTTGTTCCTGATAAGAGCATGGAAGAACAGGTGGTTGGGTCAACTTCTAATGCTAGCAACATGCATGAAGTTGGAAATGAGAACAGTAATCCTTACAGGAATATTTTGCTTTTTTAAACACATTAAATTTGTAATGAATATTATTTAACATTACTTTTATATTTTTAATGTTTAATCCAATTTTATTTGTTTATTACGGTTTTTTACTATTAATAAATTATTATTTTTATATATTTTAAATACATACCAATGGATATACTGACGGAATATATATGTCGGAATTTCACAAAGAGTTGCCAAACAATTACCAGCCATGCTATAATTACCGACGGAATATATTCCGTCGGTGATTACATACAGATGGATTTACCGACGGATGGTATCCGTCGGTATTTACAGAGGGTTGGCAAACAATTACTATCGATTCCATAATTACCAACGGATAGGCCGTTGGTAATTACAGTTGAAATTCCAGACGGATTTATTTCATCGGTAATATTCCTGCGGGAAATTTTTTTTTTTTGCGCGCGTATCCGTCTGTAAGACCATTGGTGTTCCGTTGGTGGGTGTTTTTTTATTTGCGACAGAATTAGCGACGGAAAGGGGAGTTATCGACGACTATTATACCGAAGAACGTGTTCTATCGGTAATTATTTCACCGATGGAGTTCATTCCTGTCACCGACGGAATTAGTCCGTCGGTAAAACTGTTTAACGATGTAGTGTATATATAACAAGTAAACCAGCAAGAAAAAAAAGAATGAATGAAGATACAAAAATAAAACAGCAAACTTATTAACAAAACACAATATCAACAAGCAAGTTTCCTTATATATATATATAAGCATATGAATACATGTAAAACACCTAGGTGTCGACGCATAGGAGGACAAAAAGACTTGCAGACATCAAAGAACACCCAACATCAATAAGACTACTTGTTAAAAATTAAATTGGGGGTTTTGATAAATTTTCAATTAAACATGCATAATTTCCATCAATCACTCTCTTCCAGACACATGAATTGTCAGCATTAGTCCAGTTGCCTAAAATCATTCAATTTATGAACCGTAACCCTAAAAATTAAATTGGAGGTTTTGATAAATTTTTAATTAAACATGCATAATTAGGTTATAAATTATGGTAAAAACATTTTATAAACCTTATATAATTGAATTAATAGCCTAAAACCAGTATTCAAAGTATCGATAAAAAAAAAATTGTTACTAGTGTTCTTGAGTTATAGGTGAGCGAGATGAATCTACACGACAGAATAACACCTGAGATTGGAAAAATTAGGCTAAATTTTTTTCGTGTAAGTTAAATTACAACAGAGAAAAACATAAATCCAAAATTAATTACCTGATTTATTGAAGAAAAGAGTGCAAAACCCAACCCGTTTACGAAGAGAAGGGGTAAATCAGGATGTTCGATGGTGATAATGATAGGTCTGGTGCAAAGTTGCCATGGGTCTGTGTTTTTGGTGGTTTACAGAGAAAGATTGAAACTGTTAAGATGAAGGAGAAAAAGATGATGAAAAAAAAATTAACAATGTTGAAGATGAATGAGAAGAAGATGAAAAGTTTGGGACAGACGAAAATCAAATTGATGAAGAGAGGGTGATTTTTCTACAGTTATGAATGTTATTAGGAGCGAAGGAGACTGAAAGTTAATTAATTTTTAGTTGTCGGTTTCGTTGTTCTCTGTTTAGGTTTCTAAAGGTGTTGGGGGGGGGGGGCGGGAGTACTGCAGGTGTAGAATTAGCAACGGCAGCGAAATTAAACGGTTGAGATTTTATCATATCAAAAGTGATCATCGGTCTATATAATTTTGGTTTTATATTAAGATTTAAATAATTATTTTTACAATTAGCAATGAATAATTCGTTATAAACTTTATGTTGTCTTTAGCAACAGATTTTCCGTTGCTAAATCCTATTATTAATATTTTAAAAAATAATATATATGTAATTCGTTATAAATCCATTACTAAATTTAGTAACGGAATTATCCTTTGCTAAATTCAGACACTAATAGCCACTGTTTTTAGTAGTGAGGAGTAGGTGGAGAGAGTGACAGTGGCTCACAGGTTTCTTCTAGTGTAAGAGAAGGCACTTGCACAAACCCATTTGATAGTTGGCGTGATTTCATGTCAATCATCCTGTATTCATCTAGAAATTTAGTCCTACTGTATCTTAAAGTGCCACTTTCACCTTTGTCTGAAATAGCTCCTGAATATTGAGAATTAGAAGAAATGTTGCTCATGGAGATTCCACTGGAACTAAACCTTCCACGACCAAGTGAAAACGTTAAAGTATTTTCCCCACGTCCTCGGCTGTAAGAAAATGTTGGAACCTGTTTGTTTGGAGTTGGAGTTTGGTGATGAGGAGACTCTCTCCTCCCTCGAACTCGGGAGGAGTTAGATCTCCATGGCCGATAATGATCATTCTCCCGCTCATCTTTTCCAAATGGTATGTCACCATCTCTGCCACAGTCTATCCACTTCTCACACAAACCATCAGTATCCTTGTCATCAGGCCCCCAACGTGTATTCCATTTGCTCTCACGCCGCTGATCATAATTAGTTTCCTTGCTATTTGACTCAGCCCAGCAATCGGAAGGGGCACGGCGTGCTTCATAGTTTCTGGTGGACGAATTCTCCATTCAGCGGTCCATCCGCCGGCTATCACCAAGCTCTTTATCTCCATCTCTCCAGCGATCTTTGCGCGCAGAGGAATTGGTGTCTCTTTCTTAATCACGCCAATGACCAAGGCAACCAGTTTCCATATCAAGCAAGGAAGGCCTAAAAACATCCTTTTTCTTCTGGTCATGCATCTCCTCGATGTTTCTTGATGTCTTCATGCTATCTGAGTGATTGCCAAAAGCTGGAAGTGAGCTGCTTTCCTGTATAGAAACAACCCCCACCAATATCACAAAAAGAAGAGTCAAATTGCAGGATAAAATAATCCCGAGAGTTGAAATTCAATATCAATTACAATTTCAGCTAATAAAATTTAGAGTTTATAATAATTTTAATATTTGCTAAAAAAAATCTTAATTAATATACGAGTCCTTGATAAAAGAAGATATATAATAGACTAGTTGGTTAGAATCCTTATTTAATTAGAATGTTATATTCTTTATTAGATTAGGATTTTCTTTGAATAATTTAATTTCTTGATTATCTAGAATTTGAGGTCTATAAATAGGCTTGCAAAGTAATCTTAAGCATTATAGACAAGTTGAGAGAGATATAGAGAAAAACAAGAAAAATGTATCTTTTAAAAAAACTCTTAATAAAATATCATTCATCGTATTTTTTTTTTCTTTTATAACTTTCTTTTTATGTTTATTCTTATAAATGAGCTCCCACACCCTACCATTCTTTTCCAATATTAAGGATACATTCATCTAAGAATCTAACGTAAGAACTACAAATTTGTCCATACATGAGCAAGTTATGTTGTTAAATAAGATCGTATAATACCATAAAAAAGTTAAGAGAACAAACCCCTGTTCCCACTGCAGGCTTACTATCGCCTGGTTTTGGCAAAAGCCACTGCGGTGACAGCGGAACTGGATGGTCGGAACCTTGAACATCTGCATGAAATAAACAGAAGGAATCAACAAAGACATCTCTCCACATGTGCCCAAACCAACAGCTGAAACGTACAGTACGCTTGGCTATTCCATTGAATAACTGGCATTTATTGATTTGAATTCCCTTGATTTAGAAGAAGCAACATAATAGCTGAGAAATTGGCAGATGATTACATTTCTTAACCCCTTAAACTTGCCGTTTAGGACAAAGACACCTACAACCTTGAAAAATCAGAGTATTCCATAGGAGAACAGGATAGAAATAGCGAAGAAAGAGCTTAACAGTAACCAAGGAGCAGAAAACTAAACAAAAAAAGAAAGACCTTTTCTCTATTTTTATACAAGACAACTAAATGGCTCCTCTTAGAGCTTCTGTCACCAGATTATAATCCTTTTTGGCCCATTGAAGAAAAGTAAACTGTCATTCACAAGAGCAAGAGTCAATGAAGCTTGACCTCTATGTTCAGCCTCTAACCTTTGATTTTTAATTGATCACAAGAGTAAGAGTCACCGGCTAGAGATATCAATTTTAACCTAACCACCGTTTTTATTACATGTGTATTGATGATGGGCTGTGAGCCAGGCTAGGGTTACTATTAATGACCGACTATGGAATGTTGAACATCATAGATGATATTATAATTGTATTGCATGAATTTGCACAGGTCATTTTTTGGATAGTGCCCTGTGCAGGGGATATATATGCTATCAAAATTTTGTAAAATAACTTGATAGATTATTGAAATGGTATGGCGACGAGAAACTAACAAAGACACAAGTACGTCAATTGGTACACAAGGATACAAGGGTCAAACATGTGTGTGTCTTATATTTGCTCAATTTCAGGATTTAGAATCAAATTTCCCACCCAACCCTAAATCAATTTATCAAACAAAATAATTTAAAAAAATATAGAACACAAAATCAAAATAGAAAATTCTTTTATCTCTTGACCTCAATTTACTTTTTCAAAAAAAAAAAAACATAAAGGTTAAAAAACATCTGAATTAGAATTTTGAATGGAATTTATTAATACTAAGATCGATTTTTTTGTTACTGGAACGTGGCCAATTATAATTTTCTTTCTCTTTCACCATAATTCAATTAATTTTTCTCTCCTCTCTCAAACTCAAATGTCAAAAAATAAAACAAATGAACTTTTGAAGCATAATAAAAATTATCTTAAATTTAGGATTAGTCATGTATTTTCTCCTTTACATCTTGATCCCTTTGTCTTCTAATTTGGTTTGCTCACCAAAATTTCAAACTTAATCTAAGCTAATTAAGCCAAAAAAGGATTCAATCAAGAAAATTAAACAAATGGATAGAAAAAAAAGTTTAATTAAAGAGAAAAAAATGAGAAGTGGAGTACTTATGTTTAATGCTCTTAAGTTTCAATCTTCTAACCATTTACTCTGTTGCTTCTAAATATTCCATTGTCAAGGAACAAAGTTCTATCCGAGGATTAGTCATGTATTTTCCCCATTAATTTCCTGCATGTGAAACTCAACCTCAGTGGCAGTACCGTAATCAGGGTTGATTTTATGTTTCTTTAACTTACTACAACTGTTCTGGGAGAATAGCGCTTTGGCTACGGTGAATAATTTCTTACAGCAGTTTGAAAGTGTAAATGTGATAAAAATTATTTTTTCTCGTAAATATATTCAGAAGGAAAACTGCAAAAGCAAGAACAGGAAAGGGAGCATTTAGTTCAGAAGAGAGTATAACTCTCGGACAACATGTTTGTTTGGTAATGATCAAACAACTAGTTCGTAAGGTAATTCATACCTTTTTTTCGTTACTTTTTTTTCGGGTTATTTTCCAATTTATATATTTTTTTCTATTCAAAAAAATAAAAAAATATAAAAAATATTTATCCGGGTCTTTTATTTATCCGCCCAATTCTCGGACATCGACCCCTTTACCAGGTCGCTAATTAATTCATCTGTCCATTTTACCGGGCACCGACCCCTTTACCGGGTCACTAATTCACCCGCTCATTTTCCCCGGCACTGGCCCTTTAACTGGGTCACCAATTTTGTAAGCATCTAATGATGAGAGCAGAAGGCTGAGAGCAGGCCTGTTGCCAGAGAAGGTCTGGGCAGGAAAGAGCAATGCTTAAGATTAATCATTCAGGAGTAATTGGTAAAGCTATGCTGTAGTAAATCTGAGGATTCACCTTGTGAGGTACGAGATGCTACAGAACTTGTTTTTCTTTACAACTCTTCTGGGGTCTGCAAAAAATATAAATAAATTAATAATTCAACATCACTGTAGACAACACCTGCACTATGAATCAGATACAGCAGTAATATGTCTTGGCCCTTATAGCATGCAGATATAATTTATTATATCTTTTTTCTTATCCTTTTAGCAGATATATAAATGCTTAGACCTACCATCCCTCATGCAAGGGCATCTGGCTGGGCGAAGAAGTTGGACATGATCAGTTCATCATGGTTATATATTTCCAACCTCTCCTGTGAACAAATTGATTTGAAATCAGATAAGCATAACTATAAATTCAAAGCTTGAAAAGTTGTCCTTTTGAATCTTAATCTTGACAAAATAATCTTAATCAGAGAGGTATACCGGTTGCTGACTCTTCGCAACACCAATAAACTCACAGGGAGCCTCACGTCCCTGAAAGTATTAAGAGGACGAGTTAACAAACAAACAGCTTATGGGAATTGAAGTTGGTGCCACACAAATTGGGAATGAGCATGTCAGTACTGTTCAATTAGAAACCATCCAAAATACAGAACTAAATTTCATGCTCCATTTAGAAAGACAGGCTGTCGAGGTGCATATATGTTAAGTTTACCATGACATGGTGTGTGTAGGAAAAAAAGGCATAGTCTTGTATAAATATGTCAAGAATATTAGAAATAAATGTACCCAGAAACAGCTTATCCCACATGAGCAAAGTCAAGCAGGGATTTCTTCAAAAAACTAAACTCATAGAACTAGGGAATTATTTGAATTTCAGAAAATCAACGTGGGATAGTTATCCCTTGACCTAATTTTACTTCTACCAGGTAACAGGAAAATTACCTGGCTGACCATTTGCTCCTGGTTCACCAAATCAATTTCACCAGTTTCAAAGGGAAGTGGTTTACCGTCAATAGACACCCCTTGCCATTACTTTCCATGCTGACCTAGATTAATTTAAGTAAAATAAACAAGCCTTGAGTACTTTAATAAGCAAAATTTCTCTTTTTACATATTTAATACTAAAAAGGGAAAAGAAAGTTAGAGCTCAAGTGGGTTTTCCTGCTGAATGTGCGGTGCACATTTCTCCGGGGCTTGAGAATAAGATAAGATGGCCTAAAGGAGTATTAGAAAGAGTTATAGGACCACTAGTAAAGTTACAGTGATTGAGAATTCTAAATGGATGGTAACGCTAATAGATCTAGTGAAGAAACACTCGCTCGTGCAGGATATCCAAAAAATGAAATATTCTACACGCTCAAAACACCTAAAAGTACCTGAAGGAGAAAGATGGAGAAAGTCAGAATGTTATCAGCATGTCTTTAGAATCTCATAGAGCACATCCAACTAATGCCTGTTCAGATAATCCCCCAGATGGATAGTCACAAGGCAAATGACATATAGCACCATACTAACTGCATCAAAGCTAAGAGGACCACCAACTATTTAATCTAGAGCATATACCCATGTTAACAGCGATTAAGTGCCACTGGTAGAAAATCATATGCTATATTTTTTGGATAAAAAATCATGAATTTGATAGAATTTCATGATGTTGGAGCACTTACAGGTAGATTTTTCTCAAATGGTGCAGAATAGAAATGATGATCAATGCTTGATGCTCCTTTGAAGAACCTTAAGTAGACAAAATAAAGTTTTTATCAACTACATAACAAATCCTAACAAAATAGCAAAAAAGACTAGGCAAGTAACTAGGAGATGCGTAGGAAACTATGGAGGACAAAAAAGTGATAAGTGTTCATTATTTATACATCTTTGTATGCTACAGATTGAGAATCCTTGCCGCTTTTTGACATTGTTTCTTACAGACCCTAAAATAGTACTGGTGAAGGAAAAATATAATGTGTGAATTAAAACAATCAGAAGTTACCATACTTCTTAACAACTGTGAAACTGTATTGGAGAGACAAAAGTAACACGCCAACAGCACTACAGACTGCAAGCAATGACACAATTAGCATTATGCATGAAGTTCACCATAATTCCATCCATAAAAGGAGATAAAACCTACCACTATATCTTCCACCAACCCAGTCCTAGAATGCAAAAGCATTGTTAGGATCAATGCCAAACTTGTCCACAAGCTGCATTAGAAAAAATAAAAAATGAGTAAGAGGTAGCCAAATACCAAAAACTGCATCTCTGAAAGAAGGAAGAAGAAAGAGGAGCCATTTATAGAAAATGATATAAAGGGAGCGATGAAAATGAATTTTTAAAATACCATAGAACTTCAATCATCCTAAAATCTGAAGAGAGCGCAACAGCATAAAGTCACTATACTCACATAACAATTTAAGTTATTGAAATGATTTTTTAACATAGTAATATAACTCAGCTAGCAAGCAAAAAATCTGAAAATAACCTGCAGAAGGGTCCCATGTTATAGTCAGAGAGAGATATGGAGCAATTACAAGAAATATAAATGCATTTTAGGCCATGTTTGTTTCTCGGAATTCACTTTTCGGGAAATCACTTTCCAAACTTTCCTGTGTGTGTTTGCCATTAGAAAAATTGGTCAACGGAGAACACTTTCTGGTCAACGGAGAACACTTTCTGGTCAACGAAAAACACTTTCTAGTCAAAGAAAAATTTGGTTTGGTTTCCAGGAAAGTGTTTTCCCTTTAGCTGTGTTTGTTTTCCGGAAAGTGGTTTCCGGGAAACCATTTTCCAAACTTTCCTGTGTTTGTTTGCCATTAGAAAAGTTGGTCAACGGAAAACACTTTCCAGTCAAAGAAAAATTTGGCTTGGTTTTCAGGAAAGTGTTTTCCTGGAAAATTTGGGCGGAAAACACTTTCCGAAAGTTGTGAAAAATTTAGAAATGTCATTATTTGCTGATTATATTAAATTTAATTCTCAAACTTTTGATTGCTATATATAATTTGTTTTGTATATTTATTTTTCAATTTTATTTCTTAAAATTTAATTTTTATATTAATTTTGGTCCTTATTTTTATAATTGCTATTTTCTTTTTCCTTATCATTTTTTTATTGAAATTTTTTATCTATCAAATTTGATCCTTATTCTTTTGATTGTTACTTATTTTATTTGAAATAATTTATGAAATGTTAATTATTATTATTTTAATTTATTCACCTTTTATTTTTTTTTAATTTTTTAGATTTGATCTCTATTATTTTGATTATTATTTATTTTATTTGAGATAATTTATGAAATTATATTTTTTTCAATTTCATTCTCATTCAACTTTTTAATTTGTAAGATTTGTTCCTCATTATTTTAATAAACTTGAGAAAAATAAAACATTAATAAGTTATTTTCCAGCTCATTTTCCATAACATAACCAAACACTGGAAAGTGATTTCCAACTTATTTTCCATTACACTACCAAACATCGGAAAATACTTTCCCGGAATTCACTTTTCTGGAATTCACTTTCCCCAGAATTCACTTTCCAAAAGAAAACTACTTTCCAGCAAACAAACGGGATCTTAATAACTAAGAGACAGACATGGAGCATTTACGCATACTATTTATAAGCACTTCTCTCTCAATCTTAGCAAGCATGCTTTTCTAACTCTGAAATGAATCCTTGACTTTTTTTTATTGCCAAAATGATCTGAACTTAACTCCTAGATCATCCAATACGTACTAAATACTTATAGAATTCTGAAATAAGAAAATTTTTGCATGACCCGAGTTCTTTTGAAATCCATGCTCTTAGTGCTCGAGCATTCAGCATAGTTTCAGCTGTGGTAAAAGTTTTTGAAACCACGACAACTGGAATTACAAAATAAAAAAAAAAAAAAAGGATTTAGAATTTGAAGTAACAAAAGGAGCTTAAGCTACAGGTATACAGCAAACTAATGACATGAATAATGAACAAATATTATCTATCGAGAGTAGTTTCAGGTTTGAGGCCTACAATATTTCTAGCAACATCAATGGATCTACATTTTCAAGACTGGCAAATGCCAAGAAAACAACCACTCAAAATTTACCTCTGCCAGATTATAAAGTTTATCCACGGTACCTGAACTGGCTCGTTGGGGTGAGCAGTCAAGCGTTATTCCATCAAAATCACTATCGAAAATGCGCGCACGCACACACAGTACAAACCCAATTCACAACGATACAGTAAGATAAAAAAATCGATACAGAAAAAACATCAAACAAACTCACACTATCATTGACTTGCATCGGTCAGTGCCACTCAACAACCCGCGTAATAAAATGCCCTCAATATGAGACCGCAAAAAAAAAAAAAAAAAAAAAAAAAAAAAGCCCGATTTATTAATAATGGCTTTATAAGTAGCTTTTATACCATACAGAAAGTAATAAGCATTTTACCTTCAAGTCCTTCCATGGCTGGGTTTCGAAAATTAAAGTCTATGAAGCCATCTGAAATTTGTCGGGAGCAGACGCCTAAAAAAAAAGTAGGCACTAAATTTATTGCCGCTATATTCAAAATAGTGTAATAGTATAATACAATGATTTAAGTTATTTTTAGTCAATTTTTTTTTATTTATATGCAAACGACAGTACACAATAGTAATTATAGGTAGGAGAAGAGCTAGGATTATTTGTTAGGGAGGCTATACTTAACATAACAAGATATAATAATTGTTTTAATTTATTGTACATGAGTTTTAAAAAAAAAAACTCGCATGATTTAATTTTATTTAAATAACTTACTACAAACATATAATGACCTTTGTATATGGTAAAATGTTTGGAGCAATACTAAATTGAGTCAAAGTACTGAAGTTAATTTTATCTTCTTAATGTATCCATCACTTTAATGTTGTTGGTCTTTATACCTATCAAATATAAACATAGAAAGTATATAAGAAACATTAGCTAAAGTGAAGCATTATTTATGTTTGATAAACTTTGAAATAAAATAAAAAGTAATAAAGAATGATTTTTACATATTTATTTTAATTGTGTTCGTTGTTCTTTCATAGAATAGAAATCATCGATTATCATATCAATTGTGAATCTTTTAGCAATTTCTTTTTCTATATAGACAATCATATAATTTGCAAGAAAATCATCATTCATCCGATTGCGAAGTCTTGTTTTAACAATCTTCATCGCTGAAAAGTTCGTTCAGTAGTTGCTGTCGAAACAGGAAAAGTCAAAATAAGTCAAATCAACCTATCAACTAGTAGATAAATTGTTGATTTCTCTGTTTCAACCAATCCTTGGTATAAATCAGCAATCGATGACATGTTCTTTAATTTTGGATGATTGGGTACATTAAGCTCATAATGCTACAACTGAAGTCTCAAATGAATTTTTTCTTGGTCAAAAAAATCTTCAGGATAGAACTTGTCAACAAGTAGCCATATATCTTCAACATTGAATAATTTATAGCCATTTCTAGGATCTAAAGCTATGCTCAACTTAAGAAGCTCGATCACCTACTCATTGAATCTATTATTTAGCTCTTGCAATTGTTGATCAATGATAGATGTAAATATATCAAATCAGTAGTGATGCTCAACTGTTACTGATTTTTTTTACGGCGAGATTGTCCACATTAGAAAAACAAGTATCCATATCAGGAACTTCAATGTCTTGATGCTTACAAAATGATGTCACTTCTTCTAAAAGAGTTTCCTAACAATCATCTCTTAACTTCTGAATTAAAGTTTTTGTGGTAGTCACCAAATGCATAACACTTAAAATATCTTGAGATTTTTGTTGCAGGGCTTGGCAAAGCACATCAGTAATTCTCATAACATTCTTCATTATATGTAAGATGAATGCAAAATTAAATGACATTAGTAACTTAAATGAAAAAGTCGCATCACCACATTGAGAATAAGTAGATCTATCTAAAGCAATGTTTTCAAGAACCAAGCAAGTTGCCCCATAAATTTTTATCAAATTGCAAATTAATTTGAAGTGTGAATTGCATCTGCTATCTCCAGGTCATTGCAAATCACCTACTTGATTAACTTCTTTATCCGTTTCAATCTCACTAAAATCAACTAAATGTTCAATTGTAGCTGCTTGAAAAACCTATAATTCATCATTATGCTTACAAGAAGCACTAACAATGTTAATAATAAAAATCAAATTCTAAAAGAAAGTGTGAACATCATATATTTCTCTAGTTGGAGCAATAAGAGCCAATTGTAATTGATGAGCTAAGCAATGTACAAAATATTCATAAGGGCAATCATTAATGAATAAAGCTTGCAAACTATTTCACTCTCCACGTATATTACTAGCACTATCATACCCTTGGCCCCTAATATTTTGAACATCAAGATTGTGTGACGAGATAAAACAAAGGAAATCTCTTCCTTAATAGTTGAAGTAGTTGTATCTATGACATAAACTATATCCAACTACTTGTTCATTGTATAAATCCACTTCTATCAACAAACCTAATAATAAGGGTCATTTGCTCTCTTTTAGATTCATCTCGAGCTTCATTAACAATTAAACAAAATCTTGCATCACCAATCTCATGACGAATTGAAGACTGAACATTTCTAGCAAAGACATGCAAAGTTTCTTTTTGAATTTGATGTGAGATGTATTTAGCATTTTGTGGAGCATTACCCAAAACAAGAGCACCTACTTGTTTATTGTATAATGCTAAAAGTTCCATCATTTCAAGAAAATTACCTCGGTTTTTTATTCTGAATGTTCATCATACCCTCAAAAAATACATGCTTGAAATGTGAGCCAACAAATAATATCTATTTAAGCTTTAATATGGAATTGATTATTTAGAATTTCTTGAGTAATTTGCCTCTTAACTACCTTCTCAATATGACATGACTGGTTTTTAAAATTTTTCAAGCAATTGGTAGCAAATCTATGAGATGAATTTGGACTCTTTCCCATATGAGTAAAAAAATAACACAAATTGTCATGTACCTTATGGTTGGTTCTTTGTTTCCTTTTTTCCCTTCTTTTTATTGGATCATCTATTATTCAACATATCAATTTGTTTATTTGGATGTATGTTGTGCCATGTAATTTCTGTGTTTTGTTTTTAATCCTTTACTTCATTGGTGCAGCATGAAACTGAGCTCCTTGAAGACAGCTTGGCTATTCCTGGATTCCCTCTCTCTTCCAAGTTCGCTTCAAGTGAAGATGAATTTGTTGATTCAGATGACCATGCAAACAGCCGTCCGCGTAGCAGACCTGCACTTCAAAATCCACCTGTGACGGACTCCAATCCGCTGGCAGCTCCAGCTGTAACCGTGAAGCAAGAGTTTAGACGGCGGCATACACCACTTGGATGGCTCAATAAAATGGTAAAGGGATGGATTCTTTAGTGAATCACCTGTCCTCTCTCTCACTCTCTGTTTGCTTAACTCCCAAAAGCAGTAATCACAAAAAATAGTCACTGCTACACTAGTTGATTAGTTTTTTGTGCTAATCAATAAGTTGGTGATATAATGATGATAAATTGCGCTTCCATCTGTCCTTTCTTGAATATGAAGCTGTTAAATTCTTTTATTTTATGGATAAACACAGGACCCTCTTGAGCCAGTGCTTTTGTTCACAAAGCCTCTGGTTCCAGAAAAGTTGGCAGCTGCGCGCAGGCATTGTACCACCAGCAGATTCGTCAATGAAGAACGATACATCAATGCCACCATATAGATTTCATGGAAGAATTGGCCGGGGTGGGCGAATTGTATTTGATAGATGGAACCCATTGTTACAAACTCCAATTGATCGTGGTAACTCTTTCTATATACCGCCAAGACCGAGGCCTTCAACATACAATTGAAATGTTTACTTGCTTTAGATCCCACATCCAGCTGTGACTGGTGAACCCACTGGGTAGAGAGATCCATTTGATGTATTAATTGTAATGATACAGTGGAACGGAGGGAAGCTGCCGGAATGGTGAATATAGCAATGAGCCTATTTGCCAGTATTTTAGGCTGTGGCTGGAAGCCACACTTATGGTGTATCATCGTTATTTTTCTGCATTTGTTAGAAAAAAGACCACGTCTCTCTTTTTCTCCCATCATTCCCTCCCTACATGCATGTGCGCGCGCGCTCGCTCGCTTGCGGGCGTGCTTTTTAGAAAGTGCTTCATTGTGGTGAAAATTGTGAAGAATCAATCAACCACATGATTTAGCCTCCATCAAAGAAGTTGAAGAACCTCTTGCAACATTAATCAAAACCACCAAATCCATCTCAATCTCAGATTGTCCATGCTTAATTATGTTGCCAAGCTAGGCAAAGACCCGGGACACCAGCCTAAAGACCCATCTTGATGGATGTAAATACCCCAAATTAGTTTTAGTCATTTTTTTTTTATCAAAGTAAAGATGGATTAAAAATTAATTTAATTTTCTTAGTCAAATCTTCTCAATGTTTAACATTAAATTTTTTTAATAATCAATTTAAGATTGGATTAAAAATTAATTTAATTTTGGTATATGAAAGCTATCTTTTTTTTATATATATGAAATGCCGACTACAGCAGCCGACATGAAATATAAAAGAAGTTTAAACATGAAGAAGAGATTGTCAAATTTTGAAGATGTTGTTGAGATGATTAAATGATACCCATTTCATCGTCATATGCCTTTTGGTCGTGGGATTCAGCTCAAAAGTTATTTTCATATTCTAAGTTGTTCTGACAACTCTTAGGAAATTCTGGGTTTACAAGGAAAGTCCAACTCTGAAACCGTGTGTGTGTGTGTGTGGATATTACCATCAAGGTTGCTAGCAGTTGCAAGTTGCTAATACTATTATATATGTGTTCATAGTTACAGCTTGAGAGATTACAATTGGCTTGAGGCCATTTTATTCACAAGGAAGATATATTAAAGATTGCGGTTTACGGGCATTCAAAGGCTTTCTTTCTTTCATTTACCATTGACATTCATGCAATCAATGCTAGCTAGTTTACCATGATATAACTTCAATCTACCACCGTGAATCTTGTAATATCAAGAATCTAGCCGGGATTAGATTTCAAATTAAATCAAGTGATTAATTTGATTAAAATCTAATTTGTTTGACTTTATTTTAAAAACAAATCTTAAAATGAAATTATTTTGAAATGACCGATCAATTCATTCAGCCCATAAATCCACCTTTAACAGGTCATTTGAGAACACCTCCTCCATTATTAAATCAAGTCTTTATCACCTGTGTTTATCTCTTGTGGGTTTTCTTTGAAGCATAAACATAGGTTCTTATCAACAATCAATCACATATGGCTAGAGGTGGTCAAGGTTACCCAACTTTTTCCCTAATATTATTAATAACAATAAACTTACTTAAGTTTAAGTGGGTCCGGCTGCAACACCAAGCTCAAGAGCTTTGAGCCCCTCTTAAATGCATGGCGGACCCAAAAGCCTTGGGTCTGGCTGCATTTCGAATCCATTAGAGTTAGGTGAAGACACAAGATCCAAGAGCATTGGGTCCTGACGCGTACCTATTAACCTAAGGTCTGACTCTTGACTCAATTGTCATGTGCCAGGGAGGGCTACAAGACCTAGGGGACTTCTGTCTGCCCCCTGCCACCCCCAAACAACTTGGGTTTGGCATGCCCTTCCAGACCTAAGTTAATATTAATAAAAATAATTGATTTTACCTTTGAAATCATATCTATGTTTTTTTTAATAGTAATAAAATTTATTTTAAATTTAATAATATGAATGAATTTAATAATATTAATGATATTAATAATAATATTAAACTTATCTGAACTAAGTTTTTATAGTTTTTAATCCCTTCAAATAGAACTTATTGTTTTTCTTCAATAATAATAATATTTTTCTTCAAATTATTAATGATAATAATAATAATAATAATTTTATCCTTCAAATCAAATCTATGGTTGTTATTCAAAATTAATGATATATTTTTTAAATTTCTTAATTATGATGTTAATAATATTAATTATAATAAAAATAAAAATATTTATAATACAAATAATATTAATCATCATAAAAATCAAAGTATTTCTAATACAAATAATAATATTTTTAATATTAATAAGAATAATAAACTTACCCAAGTTTAAGTGAATCCGGCTGCAACACCAAATCCAACAGCTTTGTGCCTCTCTTAAATGCTGGATCCAAAAGCCTTGGATCTGGTTACAATCCAAACCCATTAGAGTTGGGTGAGGACGCAAGATCCAATAGCATTGCGTCCTAACGCGAACCCATAATCCTAGGGTCTGACTTCTGACCCGATTGTCTTTGGTCAGGTAGACCTGCAAGACCTAAGGGATTTGGGTTTGCTCCATGCCACTCCCGAGCAACTCGGGTCTGACATGTTGATTTCGAGGTAAAGGTTGACGATAGAATTGCGGTGTTGATTCTTGAGAAAATTGTAACTCCTGATGTCATGGAAGTCGATGATTTGAATGCAACTGTGAGAGGTGTTGGAGGGTTTGGATCTACTAGTGTTTGAGCTTCCTGTGATTTGTGATGTTTTTCCATAAATGTTTCTCTTTCTCCGTGTTTAAATTTAGCGAACAGATGGCGGATTATAAGCAGTAAAAGTTTTGGGTTTGGTGAAGGACTTCCTTTTGTTAATGAAGAAATTGTTGTTTTATGGTTTCATTTCCTTTTTTATCTTTTTTATATTTAGCATTTTTGTTAACAAGGCTATATATATTTTATTGTTGTTTGCATGGATAGAAACTATAAAAAAAAAGCATTATGTATAAACATTCACAATTTCACCAACGAAATCTACCAAAATTGGGGTTTCTGATACTCATAAGGATCAAATTTCTACCAAATGAGCTAGTTGGTCCAGATATAAAATATATAAAGAAATCACAATGCCAAATACAACAACATCTTTCATCGTCCCATTGGATTTGGAACTGAGCGCGCCATGTAAAAGTGTAAATGAAGCTAGCTCATAAACTTAACTTTTCCTTTCTTCTCTCTTTGACTAAATTGTTTTTTTAAAAACAAAATTAATAATAATACTCAACCAGCAAATATCAACAGATTTTCCAATTATTTTTTCAATTTACTCCTAAACAATAGAATCAACAGAGAAACTTATAAAATAAAGAGTGAAACCCTAACCCATCTTCATCGTTTCTTTACAACTTTTAATTCTAAGTTTGCAAGTAATAAAAGAAAAGGCAAATCAAAGAAAGTCTCATAAACCCATACAACAAACCTAAATTAAAAATCTTAATTAAATATACTTTGTTGATGTCGCTGCTGCTGCTGCTGATGTTAATGGTAATGGTGTTCGTGCCCGTGCCTGTGCTTGTGCTCGTACCCGTGCCGGTGCTCGTGCTCGTGCTCGTGCTGCTGTTATTGTTGCTGGTGGTGGTACTGGTGCTGGTAGTGGTGGTAGTAGTGCTAGTGGTGGTGTTGGTTGCTGTTGGTGAAGGTTGTGGTGATGCTACTGGTGACTGGGTCTGTTTCAATAAATTAAATGGGTTTTTGAAGGTGCAATATGCAATATTTTGGATTTATTTATCTATAAATAATGATTCTATGCAATATTTTGGATTTATTTATCTATAAATAATGATTCTATGTATTTCAAATATTGTTGATAAAGATATATTAAACAATTGAATATTTCTTTCTACTTTTTTTTTATCATTATTAATAGAGACATAGAGAGCCTGAGTTTTTCTTTTTTTGTCATTGATTTTTTGTTCAAGGGTTTTTTTTTTTTTGTTCAGAAGTTAAGTTCAAGGGCTTTATTTAGTACAATTTGGCCTTTTTCAATTCTTTCTTGAAAAGGAACCGTCTTCCCAACCAAACACAGAAATTTAAATGCCAAATCAAAGGAAAGCTCAGGAATATAACACTTGGCTGTTGAAAACTCGAAATACCAATGAAATGCACATAAATTTTGCTCTTACCTGGTTACTTGTAGAGAGTCCAACATCATAAACCATGGTGAGATCAGTCTTGAAAAGTCCAGGTGATCGCTCGGAACCAGGTCCAGGTTTCAAGTCTTCGTCATAAAGAGCATAGAGGTATGTATCCACTGATTTTCCTGGCATGAGTGGAGTGCCCACCATCGATCGAAGGTGTGCGATCAAATTGCCATTGTAAGCCTTGGCATTCTCAATGCTTGGCCCTACGTCGTTGTCATCTCCTTTAAATGGCCATCCAGTCTCAGCCACCACAATCTCAACATTCTTAAATCCCATAGAATTCAGTGCAGAATAAACTGCATCCACCTGCAATTTATTAAACCACTTGTCAGTAGCATTTTTATTAGATCATCTATTGATACAGAATTTTCGCACTTGCAATTTGATTTACTCTCACCTGAGCATCGAACATGTTCATGTACTTGATCTTAGTGTTTCCATCCATTCGTCCTGCATTCGGCTGGAAAAGGCAAAAAGCAAGAGTCTCAGGCCGTGTATCGCTTCTGTAGGCTAAGTAAGGGTGGGGATTGATTGCGAAAGGCGAACCATTGGCACTATTAAACTCCAACAAGGCCTTCATCAGATCCCCATAACTTGGATCAAAGCTTCCAGAAGAAGGTGGCTCAGACTGCTTAAGCACTCCCATCGAATGAACTGTGGAGACCTTAATTTTACCCCCGAGCGATGCATCATTTAGAGCATTCTGTACATTTTGCATTGCTGGTAAGAGCTTGTTCATGAGATTCTGGTCATTGGAAGTCATGACCTCGTTGCCAACAGTGATGAGGATGATATTGCTAGCTGGATAGAAGGGAAGCACGTTTGTGTTGATCCAGCTCTTGGCAAAATCGGGATCAGAGGCGAGTCCTGGAATGTCACCATTTGCAGTGCCGATAACAATTCCAATTCCGGTGTTGGCTAAGGCTTTGATTATGGCGGGGTCCGATCCAAATAATCGGACCTTTTGGATTGAAGTGGATTGAAGAAGCTTTGCGGTGGATGGTGGTGGTGGAAGGTTGTCCGCAACTTGGCCATAGTTTATACCGATGAATGATTGCGAGTCTGCACAAAAAGCAGCAAAATTTAAAGCAGATGATCAAACATCAATTTTTAAACGACAAAACAGAACACCAACATATTTTTTGTTTTCATAGACTGAAATGAAGACAGCTCAGTTAAGGTAAATTCTTTAAAAGGAGACGCGAACTTACTTGCGATTTTTACAGTCTGTAAGAAGGAAAGGAGTAGGAAAGCAACAGTACAAGGAAGCACCACCATGGCTAAGGAGAAGCTGTTTCTATTCTGCATTTTTTGAAAGTGGAGCGGGCATTAAATATAGGAGATGCTACAAGTCGAGGGCAGAAGCGTAAAGATGACTTCACGTGGTGAATTAAACTGTCACAATTATTTGATTCATATGATAATAATTTGGAAACGTGTGCCACAACCCAATTATTTGATAATAATTTTATAAACTTAATTAGCACACGTTATCGCATGTCTTCAAAGAATTAATTATAAGCTGACGCAATGCCTAGTGTGAGTTGTTAACAAGCTAGCTTAGAAGTGTTTGTCATCGCACTCTAACTTTCTAATCGATTTGAGTTCTCTGCCTTTCCCTATTGTTTTCCACATAACCAAAAGGCAGAGAATAGGGAAAGGCAGAGAACTCAAATCGATTAGAAAGTTAAGGTGCGATGACAAACACTTCAAAGCTAGCTTGTTAACAACTAACACTAGGCTTTGCATCAGCTTATAAATTCTTTGAAGACAAGTTAATTATCCTTGCAAGTTTCAAAGCCTCTCTGTAGAAATAAACATGCGATAACGTGCGCTAATTAAGTACGCTACAACGCAGAATTATTATAAAGTAATTGTGTTGGAGCACACGTTTCCAAATCACTAATAATGAATAAATTGAAGAATGAAATTGTCCAGTGTACATTATGTTTTCCACGAAATAAATAAAATAAAATAAAAAATTGAGAATTATTCTTTATTGCATTGAATTAATATAATTAAGTAGTTAATTTCTTTTCATGCGAATATCTAATATCCATTTTTTTTCTTAACGTAAAGGGTAAGTAGTATGGGTTGGTTCAGTTTGATTTGGATAAAAAAATTTAACTAAATTAATTTTTAACTTTTTTAAATTAAACTAAATAAAAAAATTGATTTATTCAATCTTATTTATGTTAAAACCAAATAAATTTAAATAGGTTAATAATAAAAAAAACTTAGACTATTTTTATCAAGGGTTTGATTTTCTTGAGATAAAAAATGATTTGTTTAGTTTCGTTATATATAGTTTTGGTTTTTTGGGTTTGATTTCTTGATTTAATTTTGTTGGTTTCTAAAATGTAAAACCAAAATCAAACGGACTAATTTTTTTTTTTTAAATCTTCTAGTTGGTTTTTTTTATAGTTTTGAAACCCGATCTGATCTAATAATAGATCACAGGTCAGATGCTTCACCGATAGTTTTTTCCATAGTTTTATAGTTCCTATCCATGCCTTCCCTGTGGCCACTGTTTCTTTCGGTTCATCTCCGTCTTAACAGTAGTTTATAAAGTTTTATTAACTTGATCTATTATGCTTTAAGACTCCATAGCCAAACAAACAAAGCAACATGGCTAATCCGATCCAAACCAGGCGGGGCTTGCTTTGAACTGAACACAATAGCATCTCTTATGCCATGAATCTCTTCTATCAAACTTCTGATAAAAATCCTTTGAATTGTGATTTCTCACAATCAGCCATTTTCTTTTCCAACAACCCCAGCAAGTTTTCTCAAAACACTTCCTTCTTGCTTTTACCAATCCCTCTTCATGTTACTGCATTTGCACATAAACTGGATTTGGCATGACAGCGGGATCCAATGTTTTTTGGGTTTCGCTAAGACAAACCCAAAACACTACAAAAGAGAGCTGGGTCTGACTGTCTAGCTAGACCCACCGATCTTGGATTTAGCTAGGTAGCGAGATTTAATATCCTTGGGTCTAGCTGCGCAACCATACCCAAATATATTATTATTTGTATTATAAATATTTTAAATTTTATTATTATTAGTGTTATTAATATTAAAAATATTATTATTTGTCTTATAAATATTGTTATTTTTTATTATAATTAATAATGTTAATATTAAAAATCTTATTATTTTTATTACAAATTTTATTATTTTTATTATAATTAATATTATTAATATCATAATTAAGAAATTTAAAAATATATCATTAATTTTAAAAAACAACCATAGATTTGATTTAAATGGTAAAATTATTATTATTATTATTCTCATTATTATTAATATCATTAATAAATTTGAAGAAAAATGTTATTACTATTGAAGAAAAACAATAAGTTTTATTTGAAGGGATTAAAAACTATAAAAACTTAGGCAAGATAGGTTTAATAATATTATTAAATTCATTAATATTCTTAAATTTGAAATAAATTTTATTATTATAAAAAAAACATTAATGTGATTTAATTTGATTTGAAAGGTAAAATCAATTATGATTGTTAATGTTAACTTGGGTTTGGAAGGACATGCCAGATCCAAGTTGTGTGGGAGTGGCATGGAAGCAGACCCAAGTCCCTTGGATCTTCCAGCCCTACTTGGCCCAGGACACTTGGGTTAGGCGTCCTCACCCAACTCTAATGGGTTCAAATTGCAGCTGAACCCAAGGCTTTTGGGTTTGATATTTAAGACAGGCCTAAAGCTCTTGAGCCTAGTGTTGCAGTCAAACTCACTTAAACTTGGGTAAATTTAATATTATTAATAATATTAAAAATATTATTATTTGTATTATAAATATTATTATTTTTATGATGATTAATATTCTTAATATTAAAAATATTATTATTTGTATTAAAAATATTATTATTTTTATTATAATTAATAATATTATTAATATCATAATTAATTTCAAAACAAAACCATAATAATATTTATTATTTTTTATTATTATCATTAATAAATTTGAAGAAAAATATTATTATTATCAAAGAAAAATAATAAGTTTTATTTGAAGGGATTAAAACTATGAAAACTTAGGTCAGATAAGTTTAATATTATTATTAATATTATCATAACTCAATTCTGGGTTATTCCCCAAAATTCACTTTTAAAAAAATAAAAATAAAAAAAATAAAATAATGGCTGGCAACGTGGAGAAAGCAGGCCGAGAATATAACTGCAATTTTAAAGGAAATTCAAAGCCTAATTATACCCCATTATACCCAAAAATAGAGAAAAAATGCAAATTCAAGGACAAATTAAAAAGATTATTGGATGAATTTGCATAAGAATTAAGTCCAAAGACATAATTAATTTTTTAATAAGCCAATTTGATTTAATCATGAGCCAAATTAAATTTTCACTATATTTAAGAATTAATATGGGTTCAATTGAAGGATTTAATTAAGTGCAAGGACTTAATTATACTTTAAAAGGGTTTAATTTTATTAAGGGTTTAATTAGTGAACAATTAAGTTTGAGAGCCCAATTTTGGTAGATTTCATTGAATTGGGCCTTGAATTTCCTTCAAAATTACAGTTGTATTCTCAGCCTGCTTTCTTCAAGTTGCTAGCTATTATTTTATTTTTTTTAAAAGTGAATTTTGGGGAATAACCCAGAATTAAGTTATGACAATATTAATAATAATATTAAACTTATATGACCTAAATTTTTATAGTTTTTAATCCCCTCAAATAAAACTTATTGTTTTTCTGTAGTAGTAGTAGTTGTAGTAGTGGTAGTAGTGGTAGTAGTAGTAGTAGTAGTAGTAGTAGTAATTTTACCCTTCAAATCAAATCTATGTTTGTTTTTCAAGATTAATGATATATTTTTAAAATTTCTTATTTATGATATTAATTATAATAAAAACAAGAAAATTTATAACACAAATAGTAATATTTTTAAATTATAATACAAATAATAATATTGACAACATTAAAATTAAAAATGTTTTTTATATTAATAATTACAGTAAATTTATCTAAGTTTAAGTGAGTCTGACTCTAACACCAGGCTCAAGAGCTTTGGTCCCTCTTAAATTAGAAACCCAAAAGCCTTGGATCTAGCAATATTAGCAATATTAATTATAATAAAAATAATAATATTTTTAATATTAATAATAACAATAAACTTACTTAAGTTTAAGTGGGTCTGGCTGCAACACTAGGCCCAAGAGCTTTGGATTCCTCTTAAATGACGGATCCAAAAGCCTTGAGTCTGACTGCATTCCGAACCCATTAGAGTTGAGTGAAGACGCAAGACCTAAGAGTGTTGGGTCCTGACGTGGACCCATTAACCTAGGGTTTGACTCTTGACCCAATTGTTTTGGGTCAGGAAGGGTTGTAAGACCCAGGGGATTTCGGTCTGCCCCCTGCTACTCTCAAGTAACTTAGGTCTGACATGCTTTTCTAGACACAAGTTAATAATAATATTAAACTTGTATGACCTAAATTTCTATAGTTTTTATACCTTCAAATAAAACTCATTTTTTTCTTCGATAATAATAATATTTTTCTCCAAATTTATTAATTTAATAATAATAATAATAATAATAATAATAATTTTATCCTTTAAATCAAATTTATGATTGTTTTTCAAAATGAATGATATATTTTCAAAATTTCTTAATTATGATATTAATAATATTAATTATAATAAAAACAAATATATTTGTAATACAAATAATAATATTTTTAATATTAATCATCATAAAAATATTTTTAATATTAATCATCATAAAAATAAAAATATTTACAAACCAAAATAAAAATATTTTTAATATTAAAACTCTCATAGCTACAGATTTGAGCATTGCTATAACTAAGGAACTTATGCTTGTATTGGTAAATCTCACGTCGTGCCTTTTAATTTATGTTCACAGATGGTTTTGGTTTTGTTTCTAAAACTGAGTTTTGTTGTTCTAGCACCCAGATCGGGATTGGCATGGAAGCATTCGATTGATGTTGGTGCTGGTGTCATAGATGCTAATTAAAGAGGCCCTGTTGGGGTTATCACTCTAATATTGATTTTGAGGTAAAGGTTGGCGATAGAATTGCGCAGTTGATTCTTGAAAAAATTGTAACTCCTGATGTCATGGAATTCGAGGATTTTGATGCACCTGTGAGAGGTGTTGGAGGGTTTGGATTTACTGGTGTTTGAGCTTCCTGTGATTTATAATGTTTTTTTTTTTTAATTTTTCTGTTTCTTGGTGTTTAAATTTAGCTAACAGATGATGGACTAAACAGTAAAAGTTTTGGGTTTGGTGAAGGATTTCGTTTGTTAACAAGTCAACCTAGCAAAAGACAAGGTTATGGGTTACCAGTCAAGTCGTCATGATTGAGTTTAATAACTAGTAAATGTAAGGAAACCGAAGATATACCCATAAGAAATACTCTGATCCACGACCCATTAGATCAGGGAACAAGGAATCAGAACCCAAAGATCTGTAGAACAAGGTCAATGAAGCCAGCAAGAATATTTTTTAAATAAGAAACGAATTGATTAACAAAGTTGACACGAGGATAATGAAAATTATCAAATGAGAGATTGGCAAGTGAAACCATCTTCAAACTAGAGAAGGTTGTTGATATAAGATTTTATAATTAGAGAATTCAAACTTGAAATTTTATACATAATTTGGAATTATATTACGTGAATTAACATTTACAAAAATTTTTAGCACTTTTCCTACACTCATGATCAACTATCATTCGGGGTGGAAGAAGTTGGCATGTAGGCCTTTGGTAGCCAAATTCCAAACTGCTGCAACGACCAATAGAACACTCAGAACCATGCCTAAGCATCCAAGTCCTAGATTAAGACACCACATGACACCATGGCCCTTTTGATGGGGTTTCTTGATCGAAATCCACATGAAACATGGATAAGCCAGTGTAAGGGGTAACGCGATTCCTCTGATTAAAGCAGCCAGGCTAGGTAAAAATGGAAAAGCCACAGCTATAAAGAAGGCCAATCCTCCGAAAAAAAGCCGAAACCCGGTGCGAACCCACCACGAGCATCGCTTGTTCTTCATGCAAGTGTACCTGAATTCCAGGTTGTCGAAAACTGGCATGGCGTAGATTTGGAATGAACTAAGGCAGTTAATCAGTACTAGCAAGAATATTATTCATTCCCTTTTTTTTTTTTTGTTAACCACCTGCAACAAGGCTATATATATTTTATTGCTCTTTGCATGGATAGGAACTATAAAAGAAGCATCATGTAAAAATATTCACAATTCCACCAACGAAATCTACCAAAATTGGGATTTCTGATACTCATAAAGGATCAAATCTCTGTCAAATGAGACGTTGTTCTAGATATAAAATATATAAAGAAGTCACGATGCCGAATTCAGCATTACCTTAGATTGGGAATTGAGCGCACCATGTAAAAGTGTAAATGTAGCTAGTTCATAAACTTAACCTTTCCTTTCTTTTCTCTTCAGCTAAATTTTTTTTAAAAAAAATTAATAATAATACTCAACCAGCAAATATCCCCTAATTTTCCAATTATTTTTTTCAATTTACGCCTAAACAATAAAATCGACAAAAAAACTTATAAAATAAAGAGAAAAACATTAACCCATCTTCATCGTCTCTTACAACTATGTTACGCATGGTTCTTTCAAATGGACAGATGAGGTAGCTCAAGCTTTTGAGCACTTAAGAACTACTATGTCCAGCACCCAACGATCTCAATGCAAGTAAGAGTTTGAAAATTTTCACTTACTATAACCAACATTCCACCTTTCAATATAAACAGATTATCCATGTGGTCGCTGATAACATCGTTGTCCCCATTTGTACGGCACTTTTCCTCAAGTGCAAAAGAAGGGAAGCGATTGCGAAGAGTGTCAACATCCTTCCAAGAGGATTCCGCAAGGGACAACCCGTCCCAATGAACTAAAACCCGGTGCTGATTGTTAACTGATCGGGAATCAAGAATAACTTTAGGAAGAGGTTGAATTTCTCCTTGTGTCAGAATAGGCAAAGAGGGTTCAATTGGAACTGTAGTTCCATGGAAAGGTTTAAGGCAGGAAACATGAAAAACAGGGTGTAGTTTAGAGGAGGAGGGAAGGTCTAATTATTAAGCCATAAAACCCACTTCGGCTAAAATAGGAAAAAGGACCATAGTAACGGGGTGAAAGTTTAGTGCACCATTTTGAAGAGAGGCTAAGTTGGCGGTGAGGCTGAAGTTTGAGGAGAACCCGATCACCCAGTTCATATTGAACAGTTTATATTGAACAGGACGATGTTTAGCATCATACCTGGCCTTCATGGAATTTTAAGCCTGAAGCAATCGGTTTCGAAGGTCTTGAAGCACCAATTCCCTGGATTTTAATTCCTGATCCGCAACTTCAAGTTTAGCTAATCCATGACAATAAAACAACATAGTGGGAGGAGAGCGGCCATACACCACTTTGAATGAGTAGCTTTAAGAGAGGAGGAGTAGCTTTAAGAGAGGAGTGGTAGCTTGTGTTGTAACAATACTCCACCCAAGGTAACCATTGAAACCAGCGGTGAGGACGGTCACTTGTAAAGCAACGCAAATACATTTCGATAGTGCGATTGACAACCTCTGTTTATATATCACATAGTGGATTATAAGCAGAACTGAAAGCCAATTTAGTGCCACTCAACCGAAACAATTTAGTCCAAAAAAAACTTGTGAACGTTACATCAGGATCACTCAATGGTTTCAGGCAAGCCATGAAGTTTGAAAATATTATCAAAGAATAAGCGGGCTACACTCACAACAGTATATGGATGAGCAATAGGAAGGAGATGTGCATGCATCGAAAAATGGTCTACCATAACCAGCAAAACAGACTTTCCTTGGGAGGTAGGCAGTCATTCAATGAAATCCATAGAGATATTCGACCAGGTCTGAAGTGGAATTGGCAAAGGTTGAAGAAGACCTGCTGGATGTAAATTGTCGCGTAAAAGCTTGGATAAAAGTTTTCATTCCTTGCCAATAAAAGTCTTGAGCTATGCGATGAAGTGTTTTATGATAGCCCTCATGGTTACTATTATGAACAGTCGAGATTATGGATGGAACAAGAGGGGAATTGTGTAGCAAATAAACTCGTTGTTTAAAGAAAAGCAAGCCGTCTTTATACTTCCAGGGTCCAATAGCTTCACTGTGCTGTATATTTTCCTTCAACAATTGCAATTGGTCTGAATTTTGAATCTCAGTGTGAATGGAATCAAAAAGAGGCAAGTGGGGTATGAAGAGGGACGCAAGGCTGGGTTGATCCTCCAAGCATCTGCCTCTTTATTTTTTTTCCCGGGCGATATGCAACTGCAAAATCAAAACCCATGAGTTTACTTAGCCAATGTTGTTGAGGCAAAGTGACGATACGTTTTTCTAACAAAAACTTGAGGCTGTAATGATCTGTCCGAATGAGGAAGAGGCGTCCCCATAAATATGCTCACCAATGTCTGACTACTTTGGCTAAGCCAATGAGCTCCTTTTCATAAGCTGGAAGACTCTTGTAACGGAATGTAAGAGGTCTGCTGAAATAGGCAATTGGCTAACCTTCTTTTTGTAACGCTGCTCCCATTCCCGTACTCGAAGCATCGTATTCCAAAATAAACAGTTTAGTGAAGTCGAGTAGTGCCAAAACAGGGGTGCTGGTCATAGTAGTTTTTAAGTGCTCAAAAGCTTAAGCTGCCTCATCTGTCCATTTGAAAGAATCCTTGCGTACCATAGCTGTAAGAGGAGATGCAATTGTACCATAATTCTGGACAAACTTCTTGTAATAGCTAGTAAGTCATAAGAAACCGCATAAGCCTTTCACAGTGCTTGGTTTTGGCTAATCAATCATGTCTGCCATTTTGTTGTTGTCTACTGCAACCCCTTCTCCTGATATGATATGGCTGAGGTAGGAGACTTGATGTTGAGCAATGAAGCACTTAGATTTCTTAAGAAATAATTGATGAGTAGCAAGGAGATCAAATACAAACCGTAAATGTGCTAGATGACCTACCCAAGAGTGACTGTAGACAAGAATATCATTAAAAAAAACAAGAATGAATTTCTGTAAGTATGGCTGAAATATCTCATTCATCAAAGCTTGGAAAGTGTTAGGTGCGTTGGTGAGGCTGAAAAGCATAACCAAGAACTCGAAGTGGCTGTGGTGGGTGCGGAACGTTGTCTTCTCCATGTCTGTTACATTCTGATTTGATGGTACACGCAAGCTTTGTGAAATATTTTGCGCCATGCAATTTCTTCAAAAGTTTATCAATCACTTGTATAGGAAATTTGTCCTTGATGGTCTTTGAATTCAGTGCTATGTAATCCACACAAAACCACCATGTGTTATCTGCTTTAATGACGAGGAGGACTGGCGATGAATAAGAAGATTGACTAGGTCTGATGATGCCACACTCCAACATATCTCTGCATTGCCTTTCAATTTCGTCTTTCTAAGCATGGGGATAGCGGTACGGTCGCACCACTACGGGATGCGTTCCTGGCTCCAAAGGAATGCGATGGTCATGAAATCTGACTAGAGGAAGACCCTGCGGTTCTTGAAATACAGAATCAAATTCTGCTAGGAGTCTGTTGAGCTCCATATCAGATTGTGACTCTACATTTGTGGTTTGAAGTTGTGCAATTGGAGTGGAATGTGAGCTCTCAATTCCATGCAATTCCATAACTCTTCCATTCTGTTTAAATATCATAGTTTTTTCTTTTAAATCACATAGGATGGGACTTAGCATTTGAAGCCATTTGACTCCCAATACGACATCAACTCCATTTAAAGTTAAAATGTAGAAATCAGTAAGAATTAATTGATTACCCATCGCAATAGGAACATCCCGACTCTGACCTGGACTTTTAATTTTGTTGTCGTTTGCAACCAAAACCTGCAACCTCTCTGTCCGTTCACAAGTAAGTCCCAATTTCATCACATATCTGGAATTTAGAAAGCTATGAGTGCTACCCCAGTCAATTAGAATCATTAAGCTGTGTTCCCCAATTATGCCTTGAATTCTCGTTGTTCGGCCTCCTGAATTCTCTCCCGTGATAGCATATAATGAGATTTCTGGTTCAATTTATGCTTCAAATTGATCTCCCTGCACTGATTCATCCACACCATCTAGTCAGAACAAACATTTACATTGGTGTCCCCGGTTGTAAATCTCATCACAATTGAAGCATAAACCTTCGGCTCGTCATTCGTCCATCTCGGTGCGACTAAGCCTTTTGAATATTTTTTGGTTGGGAGAGCTTGTTGATGTATTTGGTGATGGTTTATAAGAAGAAACTATCTCATATAAACATGATAGGCTCATGGCAATAATTAAATCTCTGGGCTGGTGTAATTCTACTTCAATTGCAATGTTTTCCTATAACCCACTTATAAAAATCTCCACTTCATGTTCTGTAGTGAGAGGACCTGCTCGGGCTGCTAATTGTTCAAACCTTCATTGGTACTCCTCTCTCGTACCTCCTTGTTGAAGTTTGGAAAGTTCTCTCAAATTGTTGCCATGAATTGATGGACCAAAACGAAGGTGACACTGTCTTTTAAAGTCTTCCCAAGAAATTCCAGGTGAACTCTATCCAGTTTGAGGAACCATACTTGTGCATCCTCATCTAAGTGGTAAGAGGCAATTTCTACCTTTTCTTCCTCTGGAATGTGTTGGTGGCGGAAGAAATGATCACAACAGCTAAGCCAGGCAAAAGGGTGATTTTTTCGTCATAAAATGGAAATTCTAGCCAGCTGTATCTAGGTGTTTGCATACGTCCTTCCAAACGGTTTATCATTTGATGATTTCCTCCTAGTCCCCTGTTCACACTTCCGTCAACTCCTTGTTGAACCTCTAATGCAGCCAAGTCACAAGAAAGTTCTTCAATTCGAGCATAAAGATGCTCCCTCTTGGTTTTATCTTGTTGTCGATTCTCCTGATACATCTTCATGAAGATCTCAAATTGTGCCTGTAGGTTGTTTAGGAATCGCCCACAACTTCCTACTCTGAACCGATTTGTTATGGTCCTGAAACTATGATCGAGTTATAAGCGATTGACTGTAAAATTCACTTGTAAAGAATGAAGTTTGCCGGACTTTCTTACCTTATGACTTATTTTGAAAATATGGGAAGAGCTCGTTTAAGAGAGAACCCAACGATCTCAATGCAAGTAAAATTTTGAAATCTTTCGAACACCATAACCAACTTACAATATAAAGAGATTGTTCAATAACCAACTCCTACAAAGTAGGTGCCGCTACGGCACTATATAAACTAACAATCATAAAATAGGAAATATAAATTGAAATTGAAATGAAGTCTACATAAAGTCTACAAGTATAAAGTAGCGCATTACTGGCCAACTTCCCTTTTCAAGCTCCAACTTTCCAGCCACGTCTCTGTATAAACCCTGCAAGCTAGAACATAATGCATTACTGGCCAAGTTCCGTCTTCAAGCTCCTACTTTCCAGCCACGTCTCTGATACACTTGCTTTTGAAAAACTTGTCACGTGGCTGCTCATAACAGAGAGATGTTGAAGGGTTTGGATCTACTGGTGTTTGAGCTTCCCGTGATTTGTAATGTTTTTTTCATAAATGTTTCTGTTTCTTGGTGTTTAAATTTAGCCAACAGATTGCGGACTATAAGCAGTAAAAGTTTTGGGTTTGGTGAAGGATTTCCTTTTGTTAATGAAGACATGAGTGTTTTATGGCTATATATATTTTATATCATCATGCAAAAATATTCACAAGTCAACCAACGAAACTATCAAAATTGGGATTTCTGATACTCAAAAGGATCAAATTTCTACCAAATGAGTCGGTTCGTCCATATATAAAATATATAAAGAAGTAACCATCTAATAGGTGGTCCAGTGGTAAGAACTTGAGACTACAAGATTTGCTCTCCCTGTAATTTCAGGTTCGAGCCTTGTGGTTGCTAATATAATGACCACTGAAGGTTTATATAGTCGTTAACTTCAGGATCCGTGGAATTAGTCGAGGTGAATACAAACTAGTCCGAACACCCATGTTATATATATATAAAGAAGTCACATTGCCGAATACAACAACACCTTTCGTCGTTCTATTGGATTGGGAACTGAGCGCACCATAAACTTAACTTTTCCCTTCTTTTTTCTTTGGCTAAATTGTTTTTTTTAATATTAATAATAATATTCAATTAGCAAATATCCCATGAACTAATTTTCTAATTATTTTTTTCATTTACTCTTAAAAAATAAAATCAATAAAGAAACATATAAAACAAAAAGAGAAAAACCCTAACCTATCTTCATCGTCTCTTTACAACTTCTAACTCTAAGTTTGCAAGTCATAAAAAAAAAGGTAAATAAAAAAAAGTCTCATAAACCCATACAACAAATCTAAATTAAAAATCCTAACTAAATATTTTGTTTTGCTGTTGCTGCTGATGCTGATGGTGTTTGTGCAATTGCACGAGCACGAGCACAAGTTATTACTTGTGGTGGCTACTTGTGGTGCTGCTGCTGTGACTGTATCTGTTACAATAAATTAAATGGGTTTTTGAAGGTGTAATTTGCAAGAATATTTTGAATTAATTTGTCTAAAAATGATGGTTGTATATATTTCAAATATTATTGATAATGATGTATATTAAAAAATTGAATATTTCTTTCTACATTTTTTTTTATCATTACTAATAAAGATAATAGAGACATCGATTTTGTTCTTACCTGGCTACTTGTAGGGAGTCCAAAATCATAAACCATGGTGAGATCAGTCTTGAAAAGTCCAAATGATAGCTCAGAACCAGGTCCAGGTTTCAAGTCTTCGTCATAAAGAGCAAAGAGGTATGTATCCACTGATTTTCCTGGCATGAGTGGAGTGCCCACCATCGATCGAAGGTGTGCGATCAAATTGCCATTGTAAGCCTTGGCATTCTCAATGCTTGGCCCTACATCGTTGTCATCTCCTTTAAATGGCCATCCAGTCTCAGCCACCACAATCTCAACATTCTTAAATCCCGTAGAATTCAGTGCAGAATAAACTGCATCCACCTGCAATTGATTAAACCACTTGTCAGTAGCATTTTTATTAGATCATCTATTGATACAGAATTTTCACACTTGCAATTTGATTTACTCTCACCTGAGCATCGAACATGTTCATGTACTTGATCTTAGTGTTTCCATCCATTCGTCCTGCATTCGGCTGGAAGGTGGCTCAGACTGCTTAAGCACTCCCATCGAATGAACTGTGGAGACCTTAATTTTACCCCCGAGCGATGCATCATTCAGAGCATTCTGTACATTTTGCATTGCTGGTAAGAGCTTGTTCATGAGATTCTGGTCATTGGAAGTCATGACCCCGTTGCCAACAGTGATGAGGATGATATTGCTAGCTGGATAGAAGGGAAGCACGTTTGTGTTGATCCAGCTCTTGGCAAAATCGGGATCAGAGGCGAGTCCTGGAATGTCACCATTTGCAGTGCCGATAACAATTCCAATTCCGGTGTTGGCTAGGGCTTTGATTATGGCGGGGTCCGATCCAAATAATCGGACCTTTTGGATTGAAGTGGATTGAAGAATTTTTGCATTGGATGATGGTGGTGGAAGGTTGTCCGCAACTTGGCCATAGTTTATACCGAGGAATGATTGCGAGTCTGCACAAAAAGCCGCAAAATTTAAAGCAGATGATCAAACATCAATTTTTAAACGACAAAACAGAGCACCAACATATTTTTTGTTTTCATAGACTGAAATGAAGACAGCTCAGTTAAGGTAAATTCTTTAGAAGTAGACGCGAACTTACTTGCGATTTTTACAGTCTGTAAGAACGAAAGGAGTAGGAAAGCAACAGTATAAGGAAGCACCACCATGGCTCAGGAGGAGCGGTTTCTATTCTGCATTTTTTGAAACTGGAGAGGGCATTAAATATAGAATATGCTACAAGTCGAGGGCAGAAGCGTAAAGATGACTTCGGATATATTCTTATTATAGAATATGGGCGGTGAAGCTCCAAGTAAAAACCAATTACGAAATACTAGTTTGGTATCCCGGATAATGCCGCGGGTTTATTTTTTAAATATCATAAAAATATAAGATACAAAAGTATCGCAAAAATATTCAGTCTAGCTATAATGTGAGATTCAAAAGTATTAAGTCTGGTTGAAATATCAAATTTAACAATAATATTTATAATATTAATAATAATATTTCACTTATCTATTAAATTTTTTATTTTTTTAATATTTCAAAGAAAATTATGGTTTTTTAAGTAATAATATTAATTTTTTAAAATTTATTAATGATAATGATAATGATGATGATGATGTTAATAATAATAACAATTATTATTATTATTATTATTATTATCACTATTATTATTATTAATTTTACACTTCAATTGTTTTTCAATATTGATAATAATTGTTTTTAAAATTTATTAATTATTTTATTAAAATATTAATTATTAAAAAATAATTATATTTATAACACAAATAATACTATTTTTAATATTAATACTTTTAATTATAATAAAAAATAATATTTATAACAAGAAAAATAATATTTATAACAAGAAAAATAATATTTATATTGATACTTTTAATTACAATGAAAATAATTATATTTAGAAACTTAAGATCCAAGAACCTGGGTTCTGACATCGGACTCAAGTGCTTTGGGTCCCGACACTGCCCAAGAAAAGTGGGTCCTAACGCAGGACCCATTAGCCTTGGGTCCTAACACCAGACCCAAATGTTGTGGGTCATGACACAACCCAAGGCAACTGGATCTTGACGTAGGGCACAAGAGATTGGGTCCTAACGCAAGACGAATAAAGTTGGGTCAGGTGGGTCCTAATGGGGCAGGACCCAACACTGATAGGTCCAACGGCAGTTGGATCCAAAGCTATTTTGGATCCTTCGTGGGCAAGACCCAACTTAATATATTTTCTTGGAAGAGGCTACTCAGCCAGACCCAATTTTAATATATTTAAAAAACATTAAAAAATACAAAAACATTAAAAATATTAATTTGAAGTAAAGAAAACAATAAATAAATTTAATTTTTTTTCAAAACTTTTTTTAAATGCAAAACCAAACATTCTTTAATAAGAAAATTCAACACAACCTGAAATGAAAAAAAAAAATTATCAACACGCAACTTTTGTATAATATAAAAAAAGTCATATTAATATATTTTAACTTATCTTTGATATGAATACTTTGAATTATACGAAAAATAAAAATATTTATAACACAAATAATTATTAAGAATTCCAAGAATATTTATAGGACAAATAATAATATGTTTTATATTAATACTTAGAATTATAATAAAAATAATAATATTTTAACATAAATAATAATATTATTGATATGAATACTTTGAACTATAAATAAAATAAAAATATTTATAACACAAATAACTATATTAAGAAACCCAAGAATATTTATAACATAAATAATAATATTTTCAATATTAATACTTTTAATTATAAGAAAAATAACAATATTGATAACACAAATAATAATATGTTTGATATGAATACATTGAATTATAAGAAAAAAAATAATATTTATAACACAAATAATTATATTAAGAAAGTCAAGAATATTATAACACAAATTATAATATTTTTATATTAATACTTAGAATTAAAATAAAAATAATAATATTATAACACAAATAATAATATCTTTGATATGAATACTTGGAATTATAAGAAAAATAATAATATTTATAACATAAATAATTATATTAAGAAACCCAAGAATATTTATAACACAAATTATAATATTTTCTATATTAATACTTTGAATTATAATAAAAATAATAATATTTATAATACAAACAATAATATCTTTGATATGAATACTTGGAATTATAAGAAAAATAATAATATTTATAACATAAATAATTATATTAAGAAACCCAAGAATATTTATAACACAAATTATAATATTTTCTATATTAATACTTTGAATTATAATAAAAATAATAATATTTATAACACAAATAATAATATCTTTGATATGAATACTTTAAATTATAAGAAAACTAATAATATTATAACACAACTCATGACCCAAGAGTATTGGGTCTTGATATAAGACCCAAGCCAATTGGATCCTGACCCATGACCCAAGAGACTTAGGTCGTAATGCAGTATAATAGCCCGACCCAACTTGCTGTATATTGTCCACTTTAGACCTTACCATCCTCACGTTTTTGTTCCTGGTGACGCGAGCCCACTTCTGAGCCTAACGCCCCAAAACGCGTACAACAGGTCAGTGACCAGCACTACTCATAAAGCTCTAGCTCTGGATGCTCGCTTCCAATGTGGGATATGTAACAGCTCGACTGTACGACTTGATCAATGTTAAAAGATCCCAACATATTCTCTTAATTTGAGGGTAATTTTTTTAAAAAAATCTACAAAAAATTCAGCAAAGTTTCATTTGTATTTAGGACATCCCAAGTTATCGACTATTATCAATTTACTCAATCAACCCGTCATCACAAGGTTCTATAATTCCGGACCTTATATCAATCATTATAATTCAACACCTCATACAATCCACACAATATATATATATATATATATATATATATATATATATATATATATATATATATATATATATATATATATATATCCTACAAGTAAGTTCAATATGAACATAGCCCACATATCATATCATAAAATTTAAAAGAAAAGGAAATACTAACATGCAAAAAAGCATTACAACATAATAAGTGTTCTTAAACATTTCAAAATGGTTAATTACAAGATAACTAAAGTACTATATGCTAAGCTGAACTTTTATAAATACATCAAAGTTTACACAAAAGACAAAAGCATACTACATAAACGCGTTAATTCCCTTTTGTTTAAGTTAAATATTTACATAAGCTTGACAAAGTAGAGTTATAAACTAATGATCTCCCTAGATATTTGATGGACCTGTTACATAAATAAACATACCATTATATTGATAAAAGAAATATACATATGCTCATGTAATGTATATGGAAGAAGTATTAATTTTCTATAGGATCTATAAGAATTATAACAAACAACTTATATTTTGCTTGTAAATCTTTTAAACCCAATTAACACTCATTTGTATATTCTTAATTTGAATACTCTTATTTACTTGCATGAACCAGGTGACCTTGCAAAGTCTAATCTTGTGATCCATTTCTCGGCAATCCTATCACAGATGACATTAGTCGAAGCAAATCTTGTAATCGATTTCCCGACATTCCTATCACGGATACCATTAGCCGAAGCTAATCTTGTAATTCGTTTCTCGGCATTCCTATCATGGATGCCATTAGTCGAAGCTAATCTTGTAATTCATCTCTCGGCAATCTTTTCACGGATGCCATTAGCCGAAACTAATCTTGTAGATACGCTATACTTTATTTACATTAAACATGATATTTATTGTAATTGCATTCACCAGAAGAATTTTAAATGTATAAGTGCAAAAATGAGGGGAAATCACGCACTTGCTCCGCCTGTCTTGTGACCTCCCCTAACAGAAGATCTAATTCTGGTTGCTCTTCTTGAATCACAAGGAAGTTTTTGGTTATTGTTCCTTCAAGCCGATATTATAGAGAATCCATATTCATTCATTACTCATATGTTACTTTCTATGCATGTTCATTTCTTCATAATATCAAACATACATATATCATGTATATTTTCAAAGTTAGTATCTCAATGTGCAAGTGTTCGTATGACTCAATTCTTTTATATTTTTACATATAATATTCACATAAAAGTCTACTGTTACTGTCCAACTGTCACTGTCCAACCGTTGTTGTCTAGACATTGAACTGTTACTATCTGAACACTCATCATATTGTTAACTATATCTAGAGTTCTAGAACTCCATTTTAAATGAGATTGATCTCATTGGAAAGTTAATACACGAGGCTACAAGTTCTCTAAAGGAAGGAGAACCTAGTTTTGCCTCCAAGATGGTCAAAATGGCTCATCAACTAATCAGTCCTACTGCCCTACAGAATCAGTCACGACTCAATCTCAGTTGGCATGTTCTACAATTTCTATGAAGGAACCTGACCCTAATTCCCTCATCCTCCTACCCGAAATCTCATCGAGAGTCAGGAGACAAGTCTGTCCAGATTCGTCACCCCCTTCCCTTCACATAATACTTTCATAAACGACATACCACACATGAATTAACTTAATTTTAACAATAAGTACTTTTTTCTCAATTCATGTCTAAGAACCCTAATCTATAATTCAATATAAAGGCATCAATTCATTATCGAATTTAAAATGAATTTTTAAGATCATGTTTAGAACACCTTACCCGGCACGAATTAAGATTTTGATCTTCAACCTGTTAAAGATTTTCAACTCCCTCCTTTCTTTTCTTCTTGTTCAATTTCTTGTTAATCCCTTGCTCAGAAATGTTTATCCCATCTATAAACCCTTAATCTTGGATGGGTTCTTGAAATTATAGTGTTTCTCTCTCGATTTTGCAAGAATGGGTATAAAATCCCTATTTTCTCTCATTCTGGTTCCTGCAGATTTTTGGTGAGGAGAAAGTATTTATACTCTATATTTTCTCTTATTTGCATTTAGGCCTCATTTCCTTTAAATTTCTGAATTTCTGTCTTTTAGTTAACCATACGCATGAATTTCTTCACTTTTATTTCTCATGTAGTTAGTTTTCAATATAAGCAACCTTTATTTATTTTTATTTTTATTTTTCCGGGGTTTACAGGATATCACAATCCCCCCACATTAAGACGAGCCGTTCTCGACTCTGATACCAAATGTAATAGCCCAACTCAACTTGCCGTATATTGTCCGCTTTGGGCTTTACCGCCCTCACGGTTTTGTTCCTAATGACGCGAGCCATCTTCTAAGCCAAACACCCCAAAACATGTATAATAGGTCAGCGAACATCCCTACTCATAAAGCCTTGGCTCTGGACGCTCACTTCCGATGTGAGATATCACATGCTGAACCCAAGCGAAATGGATCCTGACGCAGGACCTAAGAGAACTATAATTAAAATAATAATATTTATACCACAAATAATAATATTTTTTCTATTAATACTTTGAATTATAATAAAATAATAATATTTATAACACAAATAATTATGTTAAGAATTCCAAGAACATTTATAACACAAATAATAATTTTTTTATATTAATACTTAGAATTATAATAAAAATAATAATATTTTTTATATGAATATTATGAATTATAAGAAAAATAAAAATATTTATAACACAAATTAACACAAATAATAATATTTTCTATATTAATACTTTGAATTATAATAAAAATAATAATATTCATAACACAAATAATACTATTTTTAATATTAATAATTTTAATTGTACTAAGAATAATAATATTTATAACACAAATAATACTATTTGTAATATTAATACTTTTAATTCTAAAAAAATAATATTTATAATACTAATAATAATATTTATAATTATAATATTTTTACTTATAATAAAAAAATAATATTTATAAGACAAATAATAATAATAATAATAATAATAATAATAATAATAATAATTGTTATTATATATATTTTTTTATTTTTCTTCTCTGCAGAGTCTACCGATCCAGCTGCACGAGTCTGCACACCCGCTCGCCCTAGGGTTGCAGCCAGGTGCTCGGGTCTCCCTAGGCCCAAGGCTGGGCAAACCAAGCGCCAGGTGGCTGTAGTCTGGGGTACGGCTAGGCGGGCGTGGCCAGCCCCACGCCTAGACCTGACAACCAAGCGTCAGGTGTTCGCGGCCCCAGGGGCGTTCCTCCAGCCTATTGGGTCCTGCTGTCGGACCCAATGCTCTTGGGTCTTGACACAGGACCCAATAGAATTATAATTAAAATAATATTATTTATAACACAAATAATAATATTTTTTCTATTAATACTTTGAATTATAATAAAAATTATAATATTTATAACACAAATAATTATATTTAGAAACTCAAGAATATTGCTAACACAAATAATACTATTTTTGAGATGAATAATTAGAATTATAATAAAAATAATAATATTTTAACACAAATAATAATATGTTTGATATGAATACTTTAAATTATAAGAAAAATAAAAATATTTATAACACAAATAACTATATTAAGAAACCCAAGAATATTTATAACACAAACAATAATATTTTCTATATTAATACTTTTAATTATAATAAAAATAATAATATTCATAACACAAATAATACTATTTGTAATATTAATAATTTTAATTGTACCAAAAATAATAATATTTGGAACACAAATAATATTATTTTTAATATTAATATTTTTATTTCTAATAAAAAAATAATATTTATAATACAAATAATAATATTTTTAATTATAATAAACAAATAATATTTATTAGACAAATAGTAATATTTTTAACAATAATAATAATAATAATAATGATAATTGTTGTAATTTTTTTTTATTTTTCAGGCAAGCACCAGGTTTTTGCAACCCCAATGAGCGTGCTTCCAGCTTTGCGCTTTGGGCCTACAAGCTGCAGAGTCACCACGCCCTCATCAAACAGTGCAGTCCATAGTAAAAACACTCATAGGCTACAATACCCATGCTACAGTGAAGAACAAAGCAATCCACAGTGAAAGCACTCACAATATATAGTAGTCAACACTACAGTAAAATACAGATCAATTTTAATTATAGTTAATTCTTCAAATAGAAACCAAATTGAAATCAAACCTGTAACCTATACTTAGGAGTCAGATTATCCAGAATATTCTTAAAAATCGATTTAAAATTAATTGAAAAAATCAAAACAAAAAAACCAATTAGAAGATTTTAAAAAAAAATTCCTTCGTTTGATTTTGGTTTTACATTTTAGAAACCAAGAAATAAAACCCAAAAAAACCAAAACTATATATAACGAAACTAAACAAATTATTTTTTATCTCAAGAAAATCAAACCCTTGATAAAAATAATCTAAGTTTGTTTTATTATTAACCTATTTAAATTTATTTGGTTTTAACAGAAATAAGATTGAATAAATCAGTTTTTTTATTTAGTTTAGTTTAAAAAAATTTAAAATTAATTTAGTTAATTTTTTTTAATCCAAATCAAACTTAATTATTTGGGTGCATTTAATGTAATAAAGTGTAATCTCAATCTAACTTGCAGGAATTCTCAATTTTTTATTTTATTTTATTGATTTTATGGAAAACATAATGTACAATAGACAATACAATAGATAACAGAGTCAACATAAGGCAGTAAAGAACGATATAGAATTGAATCTTTGAGTCCTTCAAAATCACTGTGAAGTGCTGTGAAAAATTATACCAATCATTGTTGTTCCCTATGATCAATATAGGCACTACATGCCTTTAATTCTGCCGATTATGTAAGAGCTAATTGATCCCAAAGATCTGTCATTATAGAATAGAACTTCTGAATACTCATATTCTTCTAGTGAAGAGCCGTATGTCATTCTCTAATTGATACTGTTTTGTAAAATTTAATTGCATGAATAACCTTTGCAGATGATCTCAAACCTCCTTCGCTATCTCATACTTCGCCAACTGCGTATCTAAGGAATGCTCATCAAAATTGTTAATCCAAGTAATAATCTTTGCATTGTTTGTTTCTCATGCATCTATCAAAGCAACATCTCCTTCCTCGGTATTCTTAGGTACCACATAGGCTCCATTAACATATTCCCGCATCTTTTTACCTTTAAAGAAATTTCGCATTACATAACTTCAATACGAATAGTTTTTCTCATCCAATGTCACACTCACAGACTGAAGTGAATAACCTCTTTTAGTAGCCATAATCAACAATCATGAAGAACTATAATGCAAAAACAGCAAAAAACAAAATACCAAATTATAAAAACTGAATAGATAATAAACATAATTATCTATAGACAATATCATTCTTCAATTTATTCATTATTAGTGATAGTTAAATATTATGTCCATTCTACATGTATAGGCTAAATATTTCTATGAAAAGCATCAAAATAAAACTCCAATAATGCAAGAATGAACAATTTTAACGTCCATACATAGAGAATTTCTCTTTTATGCAAGCTAGTGAAGTGGAGGAAGAAAAAGAAGATTTCACTGTAATTCGATATAAATTTGTCTTTTAGGATGACACAACATATAGCAAGTTAATACAGGGTTATTTAGTACTAAAAAATGTTTTTAAAAAATGCATTTTAAAGTTGTAGAAAAACTCATGAAATTCAATTTTTATTCATTAATTCATTATCAAAAAACTATTGCAACTTTTTAAATATAAAACCTAGAAAACCTTAATAATATTAAATAATTAAAATATAATATAATATAAGTTAAATCCTAGATTACTAATTTCCTATTACCATTTGCCTAATTAAATAAAAAGTAACTAATTCTAGAAAATATTATCAATTAAATAAATATTATAATAAAAATAATTAAACCAAGAATCATAATATTTCCTCCCTAGATCATACACTACCAGAAATTCGCCAAAAACCACTGAATTACCGACGAATTGATTGTGTTGGTAAATTGCGGTGATAATTATCGACGGACTGATTCTGTCGGTAAATTGCGGAGATAATTACTGATGAATAATATTATGTCTGTAATTCGGTCGGTATATACTGACGGAATACTGCGGTCGGTATATACCGACACAGTTACAAACGGAATATATATAATTTTAAAATAAAAGGTGGTTCGCTGACGTCGAAGTTTTTGCAGGCGATTTTATCAATGGAACTACCGAGGGATTCAAATCGGGATCTCAGTACAGTGACGTAACTAATTCACCGTCAAATTTGCCGACGGAATCGCCGACAAAAGGAGTCCATCGGGGATTCCATCAGCAAAAGTTAATATATCACCACTCTGCCGACCCTATCCTCCCCTATTTCTGCTTCTTCTTCCCCATCCCAACTCTCCTTTCCCAAACTGCAAACAACCACCCCCCTAAAAAAAAATCCCTCTCTTCTTAACACAAGTCATATTTCTTTAAGTTTTCATAACATCCGTGTTCTAATTTATTGTGGATTTTATTATTTTTTGTAAGTAAATCTATCTTTTTTTATTTTAACATTTAAATGTCAATTATTTTTTTTATTATATGTATTTTGTTAGTGTATGTACATGTTTTATTGTTATTTCTCAAACAAACTTGTAGTATGAATATATAATTTTGTACTTGTTATGGTTTGTTTTAGATTTTGTAAAATTGTATTTGTTTGTAAATTGTTGAAACTTTGTTGAATTATCGAATTACTTGTGTTGTGGTGAAATAATTAATAGCTTATTCAACGGGTCCATTTTAATTTTTATCAATACTATTGCGGACTTGTAATTTCCATAAATTTATATGTATAAATTTATATGGACGTTGATAATTGATAATGAATATTTATGAGAAGTTTTAATTAGTTTGTTGGATAATCTCGAGGTAAACCAATTTTTTTGCAAATTTATTTACCTACCATAGTTAATTAATACATGTTGTCATCATAATTTTATAAAGGTTCGATAGAAGTCATGGATGATCGTTTATGGATGTATCGAGATTCACCCTAAGGATTTTGGAGGATGAATTATTGTAACGAGGTTCAAGGTTTTATTAATTTCGCAACATCTATTCCCATAAATTTTACTGAAGGCGGTATTTAGTGTCTATGCAGGAAGTGTCAAAATAAAAAGTATCTGCATCCAGATGTTGTAATGATGTATCTTCTACACAAAGGGTTCATGTAGGATTACTTATGTTGGTATACGCACACAGAACTATTTGTTCGTAATAAGAGCATGAGAGAAAGGGTGGTTAGGTCAACTTCTAGTGCTATCAATGTGCATGGAGTTGTAAATGACAACAATAATTCTTAGAGGAATATGGTTATAGATGCAATGAAAATGAATCAAGGTAATGTCAGTCAATGTCCAATCGTAGAAGAAGAACCTAATGTAGATGCAACAAGGTTTTTTGATCTGTTGAAAGATTCTGACGAACCATTATGGGATGACTACATGAACCACAGTAAATTATCAGACGTAACATAGGTGTTCACCATCAAGTTAGATCATGGGTTGAGTAAGGCCGGTTATGACAAAATTATCGAATGGGCGACAAACATTTTACCTGAAGGGAATAAGCTGAAAGAGAACTTCTATACTGCAAAGTCCTTGATGAAACCCCTCGGTTTAGGATACCAGAAAATTGACATGTGCCCTTACTTCTACATGTTATACTACCTTGAAATGCTGAGCTAACCGAGTGCATGACATGTGGGCATTCCCGTTACAAACCTAGAATTGGCAGGGGAAAGACTCTCGTGGCATATAAAAAACTTAGATACTTCCTAATCACACCTACACTGCAAAGGTTATTCATGTCACCAAGGACATGACATGTGTATGAGGTCGAAGCTCATGTTTTTATCTATTATTATACCCGGTCCGAGCAGCCTAGGCCGGAATATAGGTGTTTGTCTTCAACCGTTGATTGATGAGTTGACGCAGATGTGGTCCTCTGGAGCTTTGTCTTATGATATATCGAGGAAACATAATTTTGTTATGAGAGCGGCTTTGATGTGGGCTATCAATGATTTTCCAGCTTATGGAATGGTTTTTGGTTAGAGCACGCATTTAAAACTAGTATGTCTATATTGCTTGGAAAACAACAAGGCATTCACGCTAACAAACGAAGGTAAAGCTTCTTTTTTTTTTACTATCATCATCGTTTCTTACCATCAAATCACAAGTATAGAAAGAACATAAAGGATTTCTTTGCTGGCAGAGTTGAAAAGAATGTTGCACCCCCGCGTCTTTGTGGTGAAGAATTGCATAATGTTGTATTAGAGTACGGTGACATTGTGTTTGGTATCCCATCAGGTAAACAGAAGTTTCCTAGTTTTGGTTTGACCCATAATTAGGTAAAGCGAAGTATATTTTGGGAGCTTCCTTATTGGAAGACCAATATCCTCCGCCATAACCTTGATGTCATGCACATAGAAAAAAACATGTTTGAGAAAATTTTCAACACCGTTATGGATATGAAGGGGAAGACAAAGGACAACATCAAGGCTAGATTGGATATAACTTTGTTCTATAACCGTAAAAATATGGAGTTGGTTTGTGATGGGTCACGGGTCGCAAAACCAAGAGAAAGCTTTGTGTTAGAGAAAAATGCACAACTACTAGTCTACAAATGGCTTAAGAGTCTGTGTTTTTCCTATGGACATGCCTCAAACATATCAAGGTTGGTTAATATGGAGGAATGCAAATTGTATGGAATGAAGAGTCATGACTTCCACGTGTTTATGAAAATACTTATTCCATTAGCTTATCGTGATTTATTGTCAAAAGGGATATGGGATGCACTCACAGAGATCAATCATTTCTTTAGAGATATATGCTCTAACAAGTTAAATGTTGATCATATTGAGAGGCTTGTAACAAATATCCTCGATACACTATGCAAACTTGAGATGATATTCCCTTCATTTTTTTTGACTCAATAGAGCATCTCCCCATACATTTACCGTTTGAGGCAAAAATTGGAGGATCAATCCAGTATAGATGGATGTATTCATTCGAACGGTTAGATATTACAGTTGCAATGTAATTCATATATAAAAGTATTTTCTTTGTTTTTCTTAATTGAAAATATTTGATTAATTCAATGCAGGTACTTGTTCAATTTTAGGAAAAAAGTTAAGAACAAGGCGCATGTTGAGGCTTTGATATGTGAGGGCTATATTGTTGAGGAGATCTCAACATTTATCTCGTATTATTTTGAACCTCATTTGAGAACGAGAATCAATCGCGTTCCACGGCATGATGATGGTGGTGAAGTGTCTTCCAATGGGAACTTGTCAATATTCTCCAATTTTGGACGACCCACACCTAAAAATGTCGTAAGGGGAAGATCTTTGTCTGAAATAGAGTTCAGACAAGCACACAATTACGTTCTATTTAACTGTGATGAGCTAAAACCTTTTATTAAGTAAGTATATGTACTACTAATTAAACTTTGTTAAGAATGTACTATTTATATATTGTAGTATCATAAACTCATATAATTTAGAACAACCTTGTAGGCAACATTGACAATATTTACTGTCCAATAACTTACAACTGACCGAATCCTAAATCTTTTAATTACAAGATGAACAATTTTCCATGTGGTTCAGAACACATGTAAGTACTATCACAAACTCATTATCTCTTGCAAAGTTACTGTATGTCATTACAAAATTATCGTTTACTGTTCATTGTTGTACATGATATACAAGGTTTATCAAAGGGGAAGGAGTGTTGCTATTTCATTGTCTTCACTAAGCCTTGGCCCTAAAAAAGTTAAATGCTACAATGGGTATTTTGTCAATGGATATGTGTTTCATATTAAAGAATACGGGCATGGAAGAAAGACATACAACAACGGTGTTTGTGTTAAGGGATCAATTTGTAGTGAGTTTGAAGTTGACTACTATGGTAAATTAGAAGAGATCGTCAAATTGCAATAACATAGTGAGTAGAAAAGAGTGTTCTATTCAAATGCTATTGATATGACACCTCTGACAGAGGAATCAGAGTAGATCCTAACTATGGTTTGGTCAAAATCAACTCAAAAGCTAGACTTCGCAACATAAACAATGTCTTTGTTTTCGCAAAGCAATATCAACAAGTTTATTACACATACACCCCCTCCTTTAGAAAAGATCGATCAAGAGTTGATTGATTATCCGTTTTAAAAAACAAAACCCAGGAGTCATGTAGAGGTTGTTCAGGATGAGAACGAAGACACAAGTGTGCAAGATGAAGTCTGTTATTGAGTTCTTTGAACCATATCGAGTTACTCCTTCAATTAACTTGGAAGAAAATTCAAGTTTTCATGTTTTTTGTTGCTACCCAAATTTTGACCCATGTTTTGATAAATTTTTAGAAAAAAATCAAAAAATAGCAAAAAACAATGAAAATCCAAAAAATACGTCTTTGAATATATTTGCATAATTTTTAGCATCGTCTCAAAAGAATTTAAATTTTCAAAGGTTTTTAGAACGCGTTCGACTTTTAACACGTTATTTTTAAAATCACCGATTTTTCTCATTCGAGTCGATGTTGATAAAAAAATCCAAAAAATAAGAAAAATCAAATTTACAAAAAAGAAAGAAGTTGAGGGACCAAGTTTGAAAACCTAGCAAGATTTTTACCTATAAATACTAGTCTCTACAACACACACAAGAGATGGGGCAATTTTGAAACATTAGAAAAATACAAAAAAAAAAAACCCTAACCCTAAACCCTTATCTTTCAAAGGAGCGGCACCCCCCCTCCCTTTCCTCTCATCCTTTCCAAATAGCCGCCCCCCACCCGGTTTTGATTTTTCCCTTCCAAAACAGCCGCTCACTCCCCTCAGCCAAAAACAAATCGGAAACCGGTCGCTCCCCACCTGCACCACAGCAACCAGCCATTTCCCTCCCTCGACTGTACACAGACCAGCCCCTTTCCTCACTAGACCTTCCCTCTCACAGAACCCACAACCGATCTTCCCCCATTTCCTCTCATTTTCAGCCAACAGCACAACAACCCCATTTCACTCCACAACAGCCAAGACTCCCTCTATCATCTCCTCTCCTAGCCGGCTTGTTCTCCTTCTTCATCCATAGAAGTCAGTCACCGCTACACCTCCATCTCCCACACCGGACAAGCTCCCCTCCTCCAGCCGTTCCTCTAGTGCCCACAGACCCATCAACGCTGAAGCCCCTTCCTCGGTTCTTCGGTCTTCTCAACAGCAAATAGCCAAATCAACAGCCCGAAGCCAGTCCAGCAGCGACACCCCCCCTTCTCGGCCGTTCATCCTGGGAGCCGCCAGCCACCTGAACTGAAGGAGAGGAAGACAAAAACCAAAGAAAGATCTGCGGTGAAACGAATCTAAAAGGAGAGAAGCAGATCTGAAAACAAAGAAATAAAAAGCTAAAATCAACTGTTCTGTTGCATTTTTTTTTTGGGTTTTGCAGGTCACTGCCGACGAGGAAGGGAAGAAGAAAGTAAGTTGTTCCCGATCCCATAGTTTCCCTATTCTTCCTCGCGGCGGTGTGTGAGCCCATGCGCCACTAGTGGCTGTGGTGCGTGGGAAAGACGCGCCGTCACTATTCCCGCGCCCAGAAACCTTCCTCAGCACTGTTCCTGCAGATTCCAAAAGACTTTGGATGTTTTTGGGGTTATTTTTGTAATTTTTGAATTGTATTTAATTTATTTGAATTTTTGTTATGTTGTAACATGTAATGGTGAATATATAATAAAAATGAATGTATGTTTTTTTTTTATAGGACCGCAAAGATAAAGAAGAATTTAATATTTTGATTTGCTCACGGTTAAGAATTATGAACTTACACGTAAGTTATATTTCTAATATCCGATGAAAAGACAATTTTTAAAACTTCTTTAACACATCAAAGTTATGAAGAAGCTTATCTCAGGTAGGGTGTGTTAGGGATGCTAATACCTTCCTTAACCACAACTAGTCCCTTACCCGTGAATCTCTGACAAGACCAGTACTCTCGGGTTTCCTAGTAGCCCTGAATCAAATACTAGGTGGCGACTCCAACGAATCCAATCAAATCAACGAATGAAAAATCGCCAACGAATGCCGTGTGGGTGACGTGTGACATTTTCAATGATAGTCTTGTTGATGTTGACACAGAGGAGTTGAATGATGTTTTGAGTTCTAGCGGACAAGCAAATGTCGATGAAGATAATGATGATGATATCAATATTGAAGATTGTGATGGAGCTGATGACTATTCAATTGACGACAAAGAAGAAGAAAATTCTGACTAACTATCAGAATCAAGGAAAATGTAAAGCATTTTTTTTATAATGTAATATATATTTATGGATGATATTTTGTAACATAAAATATTTATTTTATAAGTGTTAACTGTTGTTATTATTTTGTGCGATGGAAACATAATCTTTCATGCACAGTGCACGATCACCAATGTCGATATCGACGAATACAGTCCGTCGGCATTTCATAGAGAGTTGCAAAAATATTTACTGGAAATGCCACTATCACCGACATCAATACCAACGGATATAGTTTGTTGGCAGTCCACAATCAATGATGGCCAGTGCGAATTCTAAAGGGCGGGTATTAATGCATCTCTGACTGCGTGCACATGCCAACGGATTTACCGACAGACTGGGAAAATATGGAGGGTAATTAAAACTTTTTGGTGTGAAATTCAAAATTTATAGATAAAATTTTGAAAAATCACTGATAAAAAAAATTAAAATTAATATTATTTAAATGTCCATCGTTGAGTCCATTGGGAAAATTGCGCTATAAATCCCTGCGACTGCCCTTTTAAATCTCTTGTTTTTCTATTTCGTTATTCCTCTACTTCATTTCACAGCTCACCCTTTGTTTTTGTTTTTTCCTCTCATTTGCTTCAAATCTCTTGATTTTTGCTTGTAATCTCTAGTTATATCTTCAACAAATTAAAAGGTATCTATTTCCATTTAATATGCTTAATGATTTTATTTTTTTTATATTTTCTTTGTTTTAGTTATTGTTATTTTTGTTGTGTTTTTGTTTTGGTGTATTTTTATAATGTAGATAAAGTCTTGAAATAAACACATTATTAAGGTAAGCATTTTTCATTCCTAAAGTCCATAGTTTTTTTTTAAAAATTTGTTGAATATATTTTATTGTTTGTATTGCCATATAATAATTGAATACTTTGTTTAATTTTAATTGTTATTGTTGAATTTACCTTGTAATTAGTAATTGAATATATAGGAATAAATTTTATTATTTTATCTCAATTTTACTCTATTATTGCATGATACGTGTTTAATTATTTCCATTAAATTTGATTGTTATTTGTATAGATGTGAGGTTATATATAAGATTTTTGAATGGGGTCAATTGGTTGTGGCTATTGTTAATATTTGCAGGTTTGAAAACTTTGGGTAGTCTCCAGTATAGGGGAGGTGCTGCCAATTTGTTTTTAATAATTAAATTTAATTATCGTATAAAATTGTGTAGATGCGTAGAAAGAAATCAACAGCTCGTCGCTCACCCATGGTCGCAGCTAGTTCTTCTAGCAGTGAGGATGACATGTCATTAGGTGCCGGTCAAGATGAGGCACCTGTGCTGACTTGCGATGCTGTCTCTTCCAGTGCGGTTTCACAGTACAGAGGCAGTGTGCCTTCACAGCGAAATCAATTCACTCGCAAGTACAAGGCACATTGGAAGGACGACCTTTCAATGTAAGTTTGTTTCGGTTTTAGTTTTTTTTTAATTATAACATAATTTATGAACAACTAATCAATATTTCATTAATTTAATTTATTTTTTAGGTTTACAAACATTGAGGTTGCCCGAGTAATATCATCGGCATTTAAATCGTCGATGGAGATTCCATTATTTTAATGGAGTCAGGTTTCCAGACATCCTGAATAAAGACCTTATATCGATGCATGGTTTGACAAATTTGAGGTTGGTGTTAATTTCTAATTTACAGTTTATTTTTAATAAATTATTATTTTTATTTTAAATAAATTATTTATACACAGAACAAATTCGAGTGGGACAACACACTTGACAATGTTGTGAGGAGGGTGTGGGAAAATCACGCGGCAACTAGATCATATCGAAAACAATACAATATTTTTTTTTTAAAAAAATTATGTTTTAAAATCTAATTTGTCATTATGGAAGTTGGTTACGTGATTTTTGGTATGAAACACAAAAAAAGCCAAAACAAGCGCGATAGATAATGGTCTCCAAGGCTGGAACGACGTGGCGGTTTGAAGGGATTTTTCTTATTTCTTTATGTGAGTTTCATACAAAAAAAAAAAACTCATCATACCACACTCTCAAACACACTTCATAAAATAACAATACATCTTCAAAATTATAAGAAAAAATAATGAAGATTATATAGTTAATATAGTTGTTAAAATTGATTCGAGATCCAACCTAACCTAACCTGACTTAGAGTTTGAATTATTAGTTGGTTAAGTCAATTTATAACTCATTGGGTCAATTTATGACTCATTGGATCAATTTAAATATATTATTTTTATCTAGAATAATGCTTTTTTTTTTAATTCTTTGCTTTTATAGTTTCAACTAAGGTTGCATAGTAACGTACCAAGTTAGATTGAATTTAATAATTATGATAGTTAAACGTCAATTTTATTATTAATAATTTTTATAATGTCTTGTCTTTTCAGTTAACTAAATGTAATTAATGTCTCTTTAATCTATCTCTTATGCTCTTGTACCGTGGTTCAAGCATTGGCATCAATAAAAGACAAGGAAAGTTCTCTCCCACCCGTTTTCTAGTACGTGGTTGTGCCAATTTATTAGCATGTCCCATGCTGAGTTGGCGGTTGTTATGGATGGATGAAAATGACCTCCAATTTGGAATTTTTTTGGTACTTCATTAATGTTCAATATATTTATTTGATTCATATGATAATAATTGCGTTGTAGCACACGTTTCTAAATTGTGCCCACGTATTATTAGGTTCGGATAAAGGAAAATTGTGTATGTTTATTTCTACAGAGAAGATTTGAAACTTGGAAGGAGAACTTGTCTCAAAGAATTTATAAGCAGATGCAGTGGTTGTGACAATGCTTAGTGTTAGTTGTTAAGGCTGGAGGAACTATACGTTAACAAGCTAGCTTTGAAGTGTTTGTCGTTGCACCATAACTTTCCAAGGACTTGGATCGATTTGAATTCTCTGCCTTTCCCTCTTGTTTTCCACATAACCAAAAGGCAGGTCTAAGAGAAAAAAAACAACTGCAAATTATTATGCATAAAGCTAAATCATGTGAGGATACTTCTGTTCATGAAGACTCATTATATTGTGGATTGGAACGTTGTTAACAAAACTCCTGTTCATCAAGATTCATGGCATTGTGGATTCGAGCAGTGTAATGATAGAATTGCCCTTGCCACAGAGAGGTGCAAAAACTTTAGGGGGAGGGTGGGGTTGTCTTTTCATTTAGATGCATTAAAGAAATGGTTTTGGAAAACATAGTCAATGCAAATTTTGGTGGGGAATAGTGGGACTGCATACCCCAGACTGCAGACACCTGGTGTTAGGCTATCATGCCCTGCCACATATGGTGGACTAAACAGTAAAATTTTTAGGTTTGATGAAGGACTTCCTTTTGTTAATGAAGACACCTGCAACAAGGCTATATACACTACTAGATTTCACAGTTTTATCAACGGACCAAATCCGTCGGTGTGAGATTCAGACTTCGTCAGTAAATATTTTACCGACTAAATCACCGATGGAAAGTGTTTGTTGGTATGTCTTTCATCGATAATCCCACATTCCATCGTTAAGTCTGTCGGGAAAAAATAATATTACTAATGGTTTTACAGATGGAAAATGCGTGTCAAAAAAAAATCCCGTTGAAAATATACCGATAGAAATATTTCATCGGTGATAGTGGCATATCCAGTAAATATTTTTCAAATCTCAGTAAAATGCCAACGGACTCTATCCGTCTGTGAAGACGTCAATGATTGTGGCATTTCTAGTAAATATTTTTCAACTCTTGGTAAAATGCCAACAGACGTTATTCATCTGTGAAGACGTCGGTGATTGTGGCATTTTTAGTGAATATTTTCAACTTTCTGTAAAATGCAAATGGAGACATTCCGTCTGTAAATCTGTCAGTGGGGTTTTTTAATTTTTTTTAAAAAATTATTTAGAATAAACGGAGACATTCCGTCTGTAAATCCGTCCATCGGCATCCCTTTCGTCAGTAATACCACCTTCCATCGCTATATTTGTCGGTAAAAAAAATGCTTGCCAAAAAACAATTCTCCCTAGATATATACCAACATATTTTATTTCGTCAGTGATTGTGGCATATCTAGTAAATATTTTTCAACTATGGCAATACAAACAATAAAATATATTCAACAAATTAAAAAAAAAAACTATAGACTTTAGGAATGAAAAATGTTTACTATTTATTTCAAGACTTTATCTACATTATATAGAAATAATTAAATTTATTTCTATATATTCAATTACTAATTACAAGGTAAGTTCAACAATAACAATTAAAATTCAACAAAGTATTCAATTATTATGGCAATATAAACAATAAAATATATTCAACAAATTAAAAAAAAAAAACTATAGACTTTAGGAATGAAAAATGTTTACTATTTATTTCAAGACTTTATCTACATTATATAGAAATAATTAAATTTATTTCTATATATTCAATTACTAATTACAAGGTAAATTCAATAATAACAATTAAAATTCAACAAAGTATTCAATTATTATGGCAATATAAACAATAAAATATATTCAACAAATTAATAAAAAAAAAATATAGACTTTAGGAATGAAAAATGTTTACTATTTATTTCAAGACTTTATCTACATTATATAGAAATAATTAAATTTATTCATATATATTCAATTACTAATTACAAGGTAAATTCAACAATAACAATTAAAATTCAACTAAGTATTCAATTATTATGGCAATACAAACAATAAAATATATTCAACAAATTTTTAAAAAAACTATAGACTTTAGAAATGAAAAATGCTTACCTTAATAATGTGTTTATTTCAAGACTTTGTCTACATTATAAAAATACACCAAAAGAAAAAACATAACAAAAATAACAATAGCTAAAACAAAGAACAAATAAAAAATTAAAATCTTAAAGCAAATGAAGTAGAGGAAATACATACCTTTTAATTTGTTGAAGATATAACTAGAGATTACAAGCAAAAAAACAAGAGATTTAAAGCAAATGAGAGGAAAAAAAACGAAAATGGGCGCTGCAAGCAGAGGATATGAAAAAATGAACTGAAGGGGTGGTTGCTGGGATTTATACCACAGTTTTACCGACGGAAATTTAAATAATATTATTTTTTATTTATTATGTCGGTGATTCTTCTCAAATCTGTCAGTGAATTTTGAATTTCGCACCAGAAAATTTTAATTACCCTCCATATTTTTCGCGGTCCGTCGGTAATTTTATCGGCATCTGCACGCAGTCAGAGATGCATTTAATACCTGCCCTTTGAAATTTGCACCGTCTGTTGGTGAATTTATCAGTAATTGTGAGCTGCCGAAAAAATGTCGACGGACTATAATCCGTCTGTAAGTCCGTCGGTGATTGTGGCACTTTGCAGTAAATATTTTTCAACTCTATGTGAAATGCTGACGAACTGTAATCCGTCAGCAAGTCTGTCGGTGCTTGGGGCACTTTGCAGTAAATATTTTTCAACTCTCTATGAGATGTCGACGAACTGTAATCCGTCCGCAAGGCCGTCGGTGATTGTGACACTTTATAGTAAATATTGTCTATTTACATTCCTGCAAACACTTAAATTGCAAACTGCCGATAGTTGAAAAACAATAACCTTATATTGAACACTTATAAAATAAATATTTCATGTTACAATATATCATCCATAATATATATTACATTATAAAAAAATTATAATGTAATATAAATAGTTAGTCAAAATTTTCTTCTACTTCGTCGTCAATTGATTAGTCATCAGCTCCATCGTAATATTCAATATGGATATCATCATCATCTTCATTGACATTCAACTCCTCTGCGTCAACATCAACATCAACATCAACAAGACTATCATCGAAAACACAAAAAATTGAATTTTCTTCAAAGTCAATTGAAGAAGCAACTCGATATGGTTCAACCAACTCATTAACTTGAAAGACTTCATTTCACACACTTGTGTCTTCGTTCTCATCCTGAACAACCTCGACACGACCCTTTGGTTTCATTTTTAAAACGGATAACCAATCAACTCACTACTAGTCGATCTCTTAACACAAACACCATTGTTGTATGCCTTTCTTCCATGCCTGTATTTTTTGGTATGGAACACATATCCATTGACAAAATACCTATTGTAGCACTTAACTTTTCTTTCAAGGCCCAGGCTAAGTGAAGACAATGACTTAGCAGCACTCCTTCCTATTTGATAAACCTTGTATGTAATTTACAGCAATAAACAGTAAACGAGAATTTTGTAATGACATACAGTAACTTTTCAAAAGATAATGAGTTTGTGATAATACTTACATGTGTTCTGAACCACGTGGCAAATTGTTTATCTTGTGATTGAAAGATTTAGGATTCGATCAGCTGTGAGTTATTGGATAGTAAATATTGTCGATGTTGCCTGCAAGGTTGTTCCAAATTATATGAGTTTGTGATGTTACAAAATATAAATAGTACATTCTTAACAAAGTTTAATTAGTAGTACATATACTTACTGAATAAAAGGTCTCAACTCATCACAGTTAAATAGAACTTAATTGTGTGCTTGTCTGAACTCTATTTCCGACAAATATATTCCCCTTACAATATTTCTAGGTGTGGGTCGTCTAGAATTGGAGAATATTAAGAAGTTCCTACTGGAAGACACTTCACCGCCATCATCATGTCGTTGAACGCAATTGATTCTCGTTCTCAAATGAGGTTCAAAATAGTATGAGATAAATATTGAGATCTTCTCAATAATATAGGCCTCACATATCAAAGCCTCAATGTGCACCTTGTTCTTAACATTTTTCTTGAGATTGAACAAGTACCTGCACTGAATTAATCAATTATTTTCAATTAAGAAAAACAAAGAAAATACTTTTATATATAAATTACATTGCAACTGTAATATCTAACCGTTTGAATGGGTACATCCATCTATATTGGACTGGTCCTCCAACTTTTGGCTCGAACGGTAAATGTATGGGGAGATGCTCCATTGAATCAAAAAATGATGGGGGGAATATCATCTCAAGTTTGAATAGTGTCTCGACGATGTTTGTTTCAAGTTCTCAATGTGATCAACATTCAATTTGCTAGAGCATATATCTTTAAAGAAATGACTGATCTCCATAAGTGCATCCCATATCCCTTTTGGCAACAAATCACAATAAGCTAATGGAATGAGTGTTCATCCATATTAACCAACTTTGATATGTTCGAAACATGTCCATCGGGAAAACACAGACGCTTAAGCCACTTGTAGACTAGTAGTTGTGCATTTTTCTCCAACACGAAGCTTGCTCTTGGTTTTGCAACTTGTGACCCATCACAAACTAACACCATATTTTTACGGTTTCAAAACAAAGATATATCCAATCTAGCCTTGATGTTGTCCTTTGTTTCCCCTTCATATCTATGATGGTGTTGAAAATGTTCTCAAGCACGTTCTTTTCTATGTGCATGACATTAAGGTTATGGAGGAGGAGATTGGTCTTCCAATAAGGAAGCTCTCAAAAGATACATCGCTTTACCCAATTGTAGGTCAAACCAAAACCAGGAAACTTCTGCTTACCTGATTGGAGACCAAACACAATGTCACCGTACTCTGATACAACATCATGCAATTCTTCACTAGAAAGACGCGGGGGGGGGGACATCCTTTCAACTTTGCCAACAAAGAAATCCTTTATGTTCTTTCTGTACCTGTGATTTGGTGGCAAGAAACGATGGTGACAGTAAAAAAATGAAGCTTTAACTTCATTTCTTAGCGTAAATGCCTTGTTGTTTTCCATGCAATATGGACATGCTAGTTTTCCATATATGCTCCAACCAGAAACCATTCCATAAGCTAGAAAATCATTGATAGTCCACATCAAAGCCGCCCTCATAATAAAATTTTGTTTCCTCGATATATCATAAGTCACAGCTCTAGAGGACCATAATTGCGGCAACTCATCAATCAATGATCGAAGACAAACATCTATATTTCGGCCCGAGCTACTCGGACCGAGTATGACAGTAGATAAAAAAAATAACTCTAGCCTCATACACATCCCCGGTGGCAAGTTATAAACCGTGAGTATGACCGGCCAACAAGAATAAGGAGCAGCAAATGACCCGAATGGGTTGAATCCGTCTGTACACAACCCAAAACGCATGTTTCTTGATTCAACTGAAAAGTGAGGATGCACACTGTTAAAGTGTTTCCAGGCTTCGCCGTTAGAAGGATGCACCATCACTCCATCAACCACATCATGTGATTGGTGCAATATCATGTGCTCAGCAGTCCTTGCTGACATGAATAACCTTTATAGTCTAGATGTGATTGGGAAGTATCTAAGTTTTTTATATGCCACGAGAGTCTTTCCCCTGTCAATTCTGGGTTTGTAACGGGAATGCCCACATGTCATGCACTCGGTCAGCTCAGCATTTTCAAGGTAGTATAACATGCAGAAATTAGGGCACATGTCAATTTTCTGGTATCCTAAACCAAGGGGTTTCATCATGGACTTTGCAGCATAGAAGTTCTCTTTCAGCTTGTTCCCTTCAGGTAAAATGCTTCTCGCCAATTCAATAATTTTATCATAACCGGCCTCACTCAACCCGTGATCTGACTTGATGGTGAATACTTATGCTACGGCCGATAATTTACTATGGTTCGTAGAGCCATCCCATAATGGTTCGTCAGAATCTTTCAATAGATCAAAAAACCTAGCTGCATCTGCATTTGGTTCTTCTTCTACGATTGGACATTAACTGACATTACCTTGATTCATTCTCATTGCATCCATAACCATATTCCTGTAAGGATTACTGTTGTTGTCATTTGCAACTCCATGCACGTTTCTATCACTAGAAGTTGACCCAACCACCCTTTCTCCCATTCTCTTATTATGAACAAATACTTCTTTGTTTGCATACCAACACATGTAATTCTCCATGAACCCTTTATGTAGAAGATGCATCATTATAACATCTGGATTCAGATACTTTTTATTTTGACACTTCCTGCGTGGACACCTAATACCGCCTCCAGTAAAACTTTTGGGAATAGATGTTGTGAAATTAATAAAACCCTGAACCCGTTACAATAATTCATCCTCCGCAATCCTTGGGGTAAATCTCGATACATCCATGAACAATCATCCATGGCTTCTATCGAACCTCTATAAAATTTTGATGATAACATGTATTAATTAACTATGTTAGGTAAATAAATTTGCAAAAATATTAGTTTACCTCGAGATTATCCAACAAGTTAATTACAACTTCTCATAAATATTCATTATCAATTGTCAACGTCTATACAAATTTATACATATAAATTTACGGAAATTACAACTCCGTAATAGCATTGATAAAAATTAAAACAGAACCCGTTAAACAAATTATTAATTATTTCATCACAATACATGTAATTCGGTAATTCAACAAAGTTTCAACAATTTACAAACAAATATAATTTTACAAAATCTAAAACAAACCATAACAAGTACAAAATTATTCATTCATACTACTAGTTTGTTTGGGAAATGACAATAAAACATGTACATACACTAACAAAATACATATACTAAAAAAACAATAAAATTGACATTTAAAATTGAAAAAGATAGATTTACTTACAGAAAATGATAAAATCCACAATAAATCAGAACACGAATGTTGTGACCACAAAACTTAAAGAATTATTCCGTTGATAATTCTATTGGTTTTAGGCGAATTTCTGGTAGTTATATATTTAATAAAATTGTTTGTTTTTCATGTGTTTTATGGTTTCATTTCCTTTTTTATCTTTTTGTATATGCCTTTTGTTAACAAGGCTATATATATTTTATTGTTGTTTGTATTGATCAAATCACACTATCTTGCTGCTTGACATCAAGCATTACTCAGTTGTAAGAAACGTGACCGACTAATTTCACAAATACATGGAGGATAGGTCGTTCTAGAAAAAAAATATTGTATGAACATTTCATTGCAAGCCTACACACACACACACACACACTGAATCTCCCTAATTTACTGGTAAAAATATGATGGCTTCATCATTTTAACTAAGTGAGAAAGAGAATGGCATAAAGCACCCATCACCTCCAAAAGGCTCTGTACATGGGTCCTCTTCAGGTGCACTCACTAGGGTAAGTGCAAGCATTATAGCCTGTAGTTTATGCACAAATGCAGTAACATGAAGATGGATTAGTAAAACCAAAACGGAAGTGTTTTGAGAAAACTTAGTGGGGTTGTTGGAAGAGAAAATGGCTGATTGTGAGAGGACTCGATCTTTGTTGGGCCTATTACCAACATGTCATCCATGTACAACAATAGAATGATGAAATCATCATCTTCTTCAAACTTCTTGTCATACAATGATCTGAACTGAGTCTATCGTACCCAAGGCTAAATATGAAGAAATCAAATCTCTTGTACTAACACCTCGGCGCCTGTTTAAGACCATATAGAGATTTGTTCAACCTATAAACCATGTTCTCCTTACCTTTTTCAGCAAAACCTTCTGGTTGGAGCATATCAATTTCTTCTTCAAGTTCTCCATAAAGAAATGCAGTTTTCACATCTAACTACTATAAGTGAAGATCAAATATAGCACATATCGCCAAGACTACTCTAATTGTAGTAAGTAGTACCACCGGAGAAAATATTTCATTGAAGTTTATTCCCAATCTTTCACATTACCGCTCCACTTGATCATTACCTTCACACTTTATCTTGTAAACCCATTTGTTGCCAATGGCCTTCCTTCCTTGTGGTAGCAGAACTAGATCCCAAGTGTTATTCTTGTGTAGAGCTTCAATCTCCTCTTGCATTGCTGTCATCTATATAGATACATATGTGCTTTTTATAGCCTTATGGAAAGTTATGGCTCTCCAACCTCTATTAGAAGACAATATGCAATGTTGCTCCTTGTAACATATTCTGAGTGTCAAGTCGGTGGTCTTTTTTCACGAGTTGACTGTCGAACTATATGAGTTTTAGACTTTATTTGTTCTTGTTCTTCATACTCTAGTGTAGCTTCAGAAGAAGTATGATTTTGTGTTTTCCATCTAGACTATTGTAGTTATTTAAAATGCTATTATTTTCTTCAATTTGCATTTTATCTCTATAAATATGACATCTCTATTGATGACTAACTTATGGGCAGTGGGATCCCATAAGCGATACCCCTTCACTCCATCCGCATATCCCAAGAATACATATTTTTCTAGATTTTGAATCTAGCTTCTTGAGTATTGTACATCACGTACACAGGACTTCCAAATATATGCAACCGAGAATAATCAGCTACCTTCCCAGTCCACATCTCCATCAGTGGCTTCAGCTCAATTGCAGTTGATGGAGATTGATTTATCACATAACAGGCGGTTTTGATTGCTTCTGCAAGAATTGCTTTCCTAGACCTGTAGCCTTCAACATTGCTCTTGTTCTTTCTAATAGAGTCTTGTTCATCCATAATGCCACTCTATTTTGTTGTGGAGTGTATGTTATTGTGAACTATCTTTTAATATCTTCATGTTGACAGAAGTTATCAAATTCATCAATGGTATATTCTCCTCCATTGTCAATCCTCAAACACTTGATTTTCTTTTTAGATTCAAGTTATACCCCCACTTTGAAGGTTTTAAAGACTACGAGCACATCTGCCTTCCTTCTAATTGGATACACCCAACATCTCCTGAAAAAGTCATATAAAAATGATACAAAGTATCTTGCTACTCCCAAGAATACAACCAGTGCTTGCCAAACATCAGAATGAATCAGATCTAAGATGCATTTGCTCTTAGATGTTGATGTGCCAAACTTCAACCTGTGTTGTTTACTATTCTTGTGATTCATCAACCAGCACTCCTATATTGTTTGAGAGACCATTCTTGAAAACTGCCAACACAAAGATTGATTGTGGTAAGGATACCTTGTCTATGAAGGTAGGAGATGAAAAAATTGAATTCAATTTTCATGATGCAATGAAATATCCTTATAGCAATGTTTATTCTATCACATGCTATGACCAAATTGATAAGTGTGTGCAGCAAGTTTGTGATTTTGATTGTGAAGACGGATTAAGCATAACTTTGAGCTATGGCTATGATTTCACCAAGATAGAAGAGATGGAGAGGCACGTGTGTGTTCCCCAAAACTTGCACGAATCAGTATTGGCCTTACAAGCTTTGCAAACCGTTCCCCATGGTAATGTCTTTGTTGATTTAGTACTCTCACATAAAAAGCTTTTGCCATCTATTTTACAGGCCCCCGAGTTAGAATTAAAACCTTTGCCCGATAATTTAAAGTATGTATTCATTGGCGACAACAATACACTTCCCGTTATCATAGCAAAAGGTTTAACAAGTATGCAAGAGCAAAAACTTGTGAAGTTGTTGTGTGATCACAAGACGGCCATTGGATGGACTTTAGCTGACATTAAGGGCATTAGTCCCTCAATGTGTATGCATCACATACTATTGGAGGACAACGCAAAACCAACAAGGGAAATGCAAAAGAGGTTGAACCCGCCTATGATGGAGGTAGTGAAAGCTGAAATTTTGAAACTGTTAGATGCAGGAGTCATTTACCCCATCACTGACAGTAAATGGGTCGCGCCAATCCATGTGGTGCCCAAAAAGACCGGAATCACGTTGGTGAAAAACAAAAATGATGAGCTCATTCCTACTCGCATCTCGAGTGGATGGAGAATGTGTGTTGATTACAG